>BNJS01000349.1_pt1 | contig 248757 bp, 273 predicted proteins | sample 8540461 | NCBI WGS metagenome assembly BNJS01 (sample SAMD00202454, study PRJDB9452) | human saliva metagenome | isolation source: human saliva | place: Japan | reverse complement strand
TGATGACATGGACAGCAGATTGAGGGGCTCCAGTGTTACGGACAACAGCTTCTGTTACTTCCTTAGCAAGAGCTTTCTTTTGCTCGAGCGTGCGTCCTTCAAATAAATCGATGCGTACAAATGGCATAATAGCTTCCTCCACTAGTTTTTGATTTCTTCTATTTTACCACATTTTGCCGTTTAAAGCTTAAGAAAATTATGATATACTAGAATGTAGCAAAGATTTAGAAATGGACGTGAAGCAAGAAACATGGCACAGTTGTATTATCGTTATGGGACCATGAACTCAGGTAAGACGATTGAGATTCTCAAAGTGGCCTATAACTATGAGGAGCAAGGAAAAGGTGTTGTGATTATGACTTCAGCTCTGGATACTCGTGACGGTGTTGGCTATGTGTCGAGTCGAATTGGTATGAAACGCCTTGCCATTGCGATTGAGGAAACAACTGATATCTTCGGCTTTATCCGTGACTTACCAGAAACACCTTACTGTGTGCTGGTCGATGAGGCTCAGTTTCTCAAACGTCACCATGTTTACGATCTAGCTCGTGTTGTTGACGAGTTAGACATACCTGTCATGGCTTTTGGTTTGAAAAATGACTTTCGCAATGAATTGTTCGAAGGTTCCGAATATCTCTTGCTCTTAGCAGATAAGATTGACGAAATCAAGACCATTTGTCAGTATTGCAAGAAAAAGGCGACTATGGTTTTGCGAACACAGGATGGACTGCCCGTTTACGATGGAGAACAGATCCAGATTGGCGGTAATGAAACCTATATCTCAGTTTGCCGTAAACATTATTTTGCGCCAATGATAACCTCTAACAAGGAGCAAAACTATGACAATTGAACTAAGAGATGTTACAATGGGAAATTATTTTGATGTTTTGAATTTGGATGTCAAGGAATATCAAAAACAATTCATTGCAACCAACGCAATTAGTTTAGCTGAAGCATACGTCTACACTAAATGGAGATTTTGTAGCTCCATTGGCAGTTTATGATAATGATGCAATTATAGGTTTTGTGATGATAGCTTATGATAAAAAGATCGGAATTAGTAGTGGAAATTATTTACTATTTCGTTTTATGATTGATAAGAATTTTCAAAATCAAGGATATTTTAAACCAATTATGGATAAAGTACTAGACTATGTTCGGACAGCGCCAGCAGGTTTAAGCAATAAACTTTGGTTGTCTTATGAACCAGAAAATGAACATGCAAGATCTTGTTACCTCAGTTATGGATTTAAAGAAACTGGGGAAATATCCGAGAACGAAATAGTAGCAATCTATGATTTAACAATTGAGAAATAAGGAGAAAAAATGAACATCTATGATCAACTACAAGCTGTAGAAGACCGTTATGAAGAATTAGGAGAGTTGCTCAGTGACCCGGATGTCGTTTCAGACACCAAACGTTTCATGGAGCTCTCAAAAGAAGAGGCTTCAAGCCGTGATACAGTGACGGCTTACCGAGAATACAAACAAGTCCTTCAAAACATCGTTGACGCTGAAGAAATGATTAAGGAATCAGGTGGAGATGCTGACTTGGAAGAAATGGCCAAGCAAGAGCTCAAAGATGCCAAGGCTGAAAAAGAAGAATACGAAGAAAAACTGAAGATCTTGCTCCTTCCAAAGGATCCAAATGATGATAAGAATATCATCCTTGAAATCCGTGGCGCCGCTGGTGGAGACGAAGCAGCACTTTTCGCTGGAGATTTGCTAACCATGTATCAAAAGTATGCGGAAGCCCAAGGCTGGCGCTTTGAAGTTATGGAAGCTTCTATGAACGGTGTCGGTGGTTTTAAAGAAGTGGTTGCCATGGTTTCGGGTCAATCTGTATACTCTAAGCTTAAGTACGAATCAGGTGCTCATCGTGTACAACGTGTCCCTGTGACAGAAAGCCAAGGGCGTGTACATACTTCGACAGCGACAGTTCTTGTCATGCCTGAAGTGGAAGAAGTTGAATATGATATTGATCCAAAAGATCTTCGTGTTGATATCTACCACGCATCAGGTGCTGGTGGACAGAACGTCAATAAGGTTGCGACTGCGGTTCGTATCGTTCACTTGCCAACCAATATCAAGGTTGAGATGCAGGAAGAACGTACCCAGCAGAAGAACCGTGAGAAGGCCATGAAAATCATCCGCGCGCGTGTTGCTGACCACTTTGCTCAGATTGCACAAGACGAACAGGACGCTGAGCGTAAGTCGACAATCGGTACTGGGGACCGTTCAGAACGGATTCGTACTTATAACTTCCCACAAAACCGTGTGACTGACCACCGTATTGGTTTGACCCTCCAAAAACTAGATACCATTCTGTCTGGTAAATTGGACGAAGTTGTGGATGCCTTGGTGCTCTATGACCAAACACAAAAATTAGAAGAATTAAACAAATAATGAAATTAGCTCAATTATTTTCAGATTTTGAAGAAGAATTGATAAGACAGGGAGAGGAAGCAGAAAGCCTCTCTTTTGTCTATCGTAGCCTGAAAAATCTCTCTTTTACAGACTTTGTCTTTGCCCTCCAGCAGGAAGTGACGGAAGGGGAAGAAGTATTTATAAAAGGAATTTTCCAACAGTTAGCAGCTCATAAACCGGCACAGTATATCATTGGACAGGCAGATTTATGGAATGCAGTTAAAAGTTGATGAGCGTGTTTTGATCCCTCGTCCAGAGACTGAGGAGTTGGTGGAGCTTATACTGGCTGAAAATCCTGAGACGAATCTTTCAGTTCTGGATATTGGAACAGGTAGTGGAGCTATTGCTCTCGCCTTAGCAAAAAACAGACCAGATTGGTCAGTGACAGCAGCAGATATTTCCCAAGATGCTTTAGATTTAGCTAACGAAAATGCTAAAAATCAAAATCTTCAAATATTTTTAAAAAAATCTGACTGTTTTACAGAAATTTCTGAAAAATATGATATAATTGTTTCCAATCCACCCTATATCTCTCGTGAAGATGAGTCAGAGGTCGGTTTGAATGTCTTGCATTCGGAACCTCATCTAGCTCTTTTTGCAGACGAGGATGGCCTAGCTATTTACCGTAGAATTGCGGAAGATGCAAAAGACTATCTCAAAGATGGTGGTAAGATTTACCTTGAAATTGGATACAAGCAAGGTCAAAGTGTTCCTGAACTTTTTAGGAAACATCTTCCTGAAAAACGTGTAAGAACACTTAAGGACCAATTTGGTCAAGATAGGATGGTCGTGGTTGATGATGGACAGGATTAGACAAGAGTTGGAAAATGGTGGAGCTGTCGTTCTACCTACAGAGACAGTTTACGGTCTTTTTGCCAAGGCTCTAGACGAAAAAGCAGTTAATCATGTATACCAGATTAAACGTCGTCCCAGAGATAAGGCACTCAATCTCAATATTGCCTCTTTAGAGGATATCTTGTACTTTTCAAAGAATCAGCCAACTTATCTACAAAAGCTTGTCGAGACCTTTTTACCGGGTCCCTTGACCATTATTCTCGAAGCCAATGACCGAGTTCCCTATTGGGTCAATTCTGGTCTTGAAACTGTGGGATTTCGGATGCCCAGTCATCCTATCACGCTGGATTTGATTCGAGAGACAGGTCCTTTGATTGGGCCGTCTGCCAATATTTCAGGTCAGGCAAGTGGAGTAACCTTTGAACAAATTCTGAAGGATTTTGACCAAGAGGTTCTGGGTCTGGAAGACGATGCTTTTTTAACTGGACAGGATTCAACTATCGTGGACTTGTCTGGAGACAAGGTGAAAATCTTACGCCAAGGGGCCATTAAGCGAGAAGATATTCTTGCTCGGTTGCCAGAGGTTTCTTTTGAGGAGGAATGAGATGCTCAGAAATTTAAGAGAAACTGATGTGAAAGCTATTTGTGACATTAACCAAGAAGTTTTGGGCTATTCTTTTAGTCCAGAGGACACAGCTAGTCAACTAGCTAGATTATCTCAGGATTCCCATCATTTCCTACTTGGCTATGAGGAAGCAGGCAGTCGTGTCTTACTTGGTTATGTCCACGCTGAAGTTTACGAATCACTCTATTCCAAAGCAGGATTTAATATCTTAGCCTTAGCAGTTTCACCTCAAGCACAAGGTCAAGGTATTGGTAAAAGCTTATTACAAGGGTTGGAAGAAGAAGCAAAAAGACGTGGTTATGGGTTTATCCGCTTAAACTCTGCCGATCATCGTCTGGGTGCTCATGCATTTTATGAAAAAGTTGGTTATACTTGTGATAAAATGCAGAAACGGTTTATTCGCATCTTTTAGTTTCATTTTCTAATAAGAAAATGAAACTAATGGACTAGTCACACAATAAAGGAGAAGACCTATGATTTTTGACAAAGATGATTTTAAAGCATATGATGCTGATCTCTGGAATGCTATTGCCAAAGAAGAGGAACGCCAACAAAACAACATTGAGTTGATCGCTTCGGAAAACGTGGTTTCCAAGGCAGTTATGGCAGCTCAAGGGTCTATCTTGACGAATAAATACGCCGAAGGCTACCCAGGACGCCGTTATTATGGTGGAACAGATGTGGTAGACGTGGTAGAAAGTCTAGCTATTGAACGTGCAAAAGAAATTTTCGGCGCTAAATTCGCTAATGTCCAACCTCACTCAGGAAGCCAAGCCAACTGTGCGTCTTACATGGCCTTAATTGAGCCAGGTGATACCGTTATGGGGATGGATTTGGCAGCAGGTGGACACTTGACCCACGGAGCCCCAGTTAGCTTCTCAGGTCAAACCTACAACTTTGTTTCTTATAGTGTGGACCCTGAAACGGAACTCTTGGACTTTGATGCTATCTTGAAACAAGCCCAAGAAGTAAAACCAAAACTGATTGTAGCTGGTGCGTCAGCCTATTCTCAAATTATCGACTTTTCAAAATTCCGTGAAATTGCAGATGCCGTTGGTGCTAAGCTTATGGTAGATATGGCTCATATCGCTGGTTTGGTTGCTGCTGGTCTACATCCAAGCCCAGTACCATACGCTCATATCACTACAACAACGACCCACAAAACTCTTCGTGGACCACGTGGTGGTTTGATTTTGACCAATGATGAAGACTTAGCTAAGAAAATCAATTCAGCTATTTTCCCAGGTATTCAGGGCGGTCCTTTGGAGCACGTTGTGGCTGCTAAGGCAGTTTCCTTCAAAGAAGTCTTAGATCCAGCTTTCAAGGAATATGCTGCTAATGTTATCAAGAACAGCAAGGCTATGGCTGATGTCTTCTTGCAAGACCCTGATTTCCGTATCATTTCTGGTGGAACTGAAAACCATCTCTTCCTAGTGGATGTTACTAAGGTTGTAGAAAACGGAAAAGTTGCTCAAAACTTGCTGGATGAAGTCAATATTACCCTAAATAAAAACTCAATCCCTTACGAAACCTTGTCACCATTCAAGACTAGTGGGATTCGTATCGGATCTGCAGCCATTACTGCGCGTGGATTTGGTGAAGAAGAAAGTCGCAAAGTGGCTGAACTCATCATTAAAACCCTTAAGAATGCAGAAAATGATGCTGTCTTAGAAGAAGTGAGAAGTGCAGTCAAAGAATTGACAGATGCCTTCCCATTATACGAGGACTAAAACTTTTATGGACATTTATATTAAGAAAGCCATTATTCACCAGTTCAGTCCGGATGATACCGAGCTGTTCCTAGCGGATAAGTTTCTCAATATTACTCCAAAAATCGAAGAATACCTGCGTAGAAAAATTGAACGTGTGTATTCAGATGAAGCCAAGACTGGGATTTTCGAGGAAGAAAATCCCTTCTTCAATCATATCACAGACGATTTGTTGGAGACATCAGTAACACTGGCTAATCTCTGGAAAGAAGAGTTCAGTATTTCTGAAAACCTCAAGACCAATGACTTGATTTTTGTGCAATTTTCTAAAGAAGGCGTGGAACATTTCGCTTTCTTGAGAATTGCACTGCGTGAGACCCTAACTCACCTCGGTGGAGAAGTTGATAATCCAATCAAGCTGACTCAGAATAACCTGCCAGGATTTGGAACGGGTGCTGATGAGGCCTTGGTGGTCAATCTTCAGAGTCGCAAGTACCATCTGATTGAAAAACGAATCAAGTACAACGGGACTTTTTTGAACTATTTTTCAGATAATCTTCTTGCTGTCGCTCCTAAAATTTCTCCTAAGAAATCCATCAAGGAACTGGAAAAAACGGCCCAGAGAATTGCTGAGACATTTAACACAGATGATTTTCAATTTCAATCTAAGATCAAATCAGCCATTTTCAATAACCTAGAAGAAAGCAATGAATTGTCACCTGAGAAAATGGCCAACGACCTTTTTGATAACAACCTGACGGCTCGTTTGAGCTTTATTGACCAAGTCAAGGAAGCTGTACCAGAGCCTGTTCAATTTGATGAAATTGATGCCAGTCGTCAGCTTAAAAAATTTGAAAACCAAAAACTTTCCTTGTCAAATGGAATTGAGCTCATCGTTCCCAATAACGTCTATCAAGACGCCGAGTCTGTTGAGTTTATCCAAAATGATAATGGAACCTACTCTATCTTAATCAAAAATATCGAGGATATCCAAAGTAAATAATGTTTAAACGAATTCGAAGAGTGCTTGTACTAGCAGTCTTCCTTTTTGCTGGCTATAAAGCTTACCGCGTTCACCAAGATGTCAAGCAAGTCATGACCTATCAACCCATGGTGCGAGAAATCTTGAGTGAAAAAGACACCCCAGCAAACGAAGAGCTTGTGCTCGCTATGATTTATACCGAAACAAAAGGAAAAGAAGGCGATGTTATGCAGTCTAGTGAGTCTGCAAGTGGTTCAACCAATACCATCAATGATAATGCCTCTAGCATTCGGCAAGGCGTTCAAACTCTGACAGACAATCTCTATCTGGCCCAGAAGAAGGGGGTAGATGTCTGGACGGCTGTTCAAGCCTATAATTTTGGACCTGCCTATATCGATTTTATCGCCCAAAATGGCAAGGAAAATACCTTGGCTCTGGCCAAACAGTACTCTCGTGAGACTGTTGCTCCCTTGCTTGGTAATACCACTGGAAAGACTTATAGTTATATTCACCCCATTTCCGTTTTTCACGGTGCAGAACTCTATGTAAATGGAGGAAACTATTATTATTCTAGACAGGTTCAACTCAACCTTTACATCATCAAATGTTTCACTCTCTTTTCGACATCTGGCTAGTCCAGGTGTTTTTGTTATAAGTTTTCTTTAAGATAGATATATTACTCTAGAAAGGTAAAGGAGGAAATTCCCTATGAGAAAGAAACTCTTTCTGACCAGTGCTGCGGTCTTGTGGGCAGTAACAGCTATGAATAGCGTCCATGCAGCAACAGATGTTCAAAAAGTTATCGATGAAACCTATGTTCAACCTGAATATGTCCTAGGTTCATCATTGTCAGAAGATCAAAAAAATCAAACCCTAAAAAAACTAGGCTACAATGCCTCAACAGACACCAAAGAACTCAAGACCATGACACCTGATGTCTATTCTAAGATTATGAATGTGGCCAATGACTCTAGTTTACAGTTGTATTCATCAGCCAAAATTCAAAAACTAGGTAACAAGTCGCCACTTGAAGTCAAGATTGAAACACCAGAAAACATCACCAAGGTAACTCAGGATATGTACCGCAATGCAGCAGTAACCTTGGGTGTGGAACACGCCAAAATCACTGTAGCAGCTCCTATTCCAGTTACAGGTGAGAGTGCTTTAGCAGGTATCTACTATTCGCTAGAAGCTAATGGAGCCAAGGTGCCGCAAGCCAATAAAGACCTGGCTCAAGAAGAGTTGAAGGCTTTGTCCGATATCAATGCTGAAAACAAGGACAAAACAGGCTATGATGCTAATAAATTGAACGTTGCCCTAGCCGATATCAAGTCAGGACTCGCCAAAGCGAAGGAAAGCAAGGGAAATCTGACAGAGGAAGATGTCCGTAAAATTGTTGAAGATACCTTAAAAAATTACAAACTTGATCAGATTATAACAGGAAACCAGATCAATATCATCATCAATTTTGCTTTAAATCTTTCAAAAAGTGATATCCTTAGCAATGCAGACTTCACTAAAACCCTGAATGACCTTAAACAAAGTATTGTTTCACAAGCTGGCGACAGTTTTAAAAATATTAACCTTAACTTTGATGCTGATAAGGCGCTAGAGGACGGCGGCAATTTCCTAAGCTCCCTCTGGCAAGCCATTGTCAACTTCTTCAAGAGTTTTGGTTCTTAATACTCTTCGAAAATCAAATTCAAACCACGTCAACGTCGCCTTGCCGTACTCAAGTACAGCCTGTGGCTAGTTTCCTAGTTTGCTCTTTGATTTTCATTGAGTATAAGCTATTACAAAAAGGTAGTCAGATTTTTTCAGAAAAATGTTTTATAAATATTCACAAATATCCTATATTTATGGTAAAATAGAATCATCATTTTATTTTGGAGTCAAAGATGAATATATTTAGAACAAAAATGTTAGTTTAGATAAAACGGAGATGCATAGGCATTTGAAGTTATGGGATTTGATTTTGCTGGGTATTGGAGCCATGGTAGGGACAGGTGTCTTTACAATCACAGGTACTGCAGCTGCAACGCTTGCTGGTCCAGCCCTAGTGATTTCAATCGTCATTTCTGCCTTGTGTGTAGGATTATCAGCCCTCTTTTTTGCAGAATTTGCCTCGCGAGTACCTGCTACAGGTGGAGCCTACAGTTATCTCTATGCTATTTTAGGAGAATTCCCAGCTTGGTTGGCTGGCTGGTTAACCATGATGGAGTTCATGACAGCCATATCTGGTGTGGCTTCGGGTTGGGCAGCTTATTTTAAAGGCTTGCTTTCTCAATATGGGATAGCCCTTCCTCAGGCTTTAAATGGTACCTTTAATCCTCAAGCAGGAACATTTGTTGATTTATTGCCTATTCTTGTCTTGGTCTTGGTGACTTCGCTTGTTTTACTAAATGCCAAGGCAGCCTTACGCTTTAATTCTATTCTAGTTATTTTGAAATTTTCCGCTTTAGCTCTCTTTGTTTTAGTAGGAATTTGGAATATTAAGCTTGATAATTGGAGCAATTTTGCTCCTTATGGTTTTGGACAAATCTATGGTGCTAGTACTGGTATTATGGCTGGTGCGTCCTTGATGTTCTTCGGTTTTTTGGGATTTGAATCCATCTCTATGGCTGTAGATGAGGTCAAGACTCCTCAAAAAAATATTCCTAGAGGGATTGTCTTATCGCTTTCTATCGTAACCATTCTTTATGCCTTGGTTACGCTTGTCTTAACTGGTGTGGTCCATTATAGCCATCTAAATGTCGACGATGCCGTTGCCTTTGCCCTTCGTAGCGTTGGGATCAGTTGGGCAGCCAACTATGTGTCATTAGTTGCTATCTTGACCTTGATTACAGTTTGTATTTCGATGACCTATGCCCTATCGCGTATGATTTACAGTTTAGCGCGTGACGGATTGATGCCTGCCGCCTTCAAAGAACTAACGAAGACTAGCAAGGTACCAAAGAATGCTACTATCTTGACAGGTTTAGCTTCAGCAGTAGCTGCAGGAATATTTCCACTAGCCAGCATCGCAGCCTTCTTAAATATTTGTACCTTGGCCTACTTAATCATGCTGGCTTATGGTCTGATTCGCTTACGGAAAGAAAAAGGAATGCCCAATGCTGGAGAATTTAAAACACCATTGGTACCCTTATTACCGATTTTATCAATCATCATTTGTTTATCATTTATGTTGCAGTATAATATGGAAACTTGGATTGCTTTCCTAGTTGCATTGTTGATAGGAAGTATCATTTACTTCACTTATGGTTATAAGCATTCTACCATAGAAGAATAATACTCTTCGAAAATCTCTTCAAACCACGTCAGCTTCGCCTTGCCGTATGTATGGTTACTGACTTCGTCAGTTTCATCTACAACCTCAAAAACATGTTTTGAGCTGACTTCGTCAGTCTTATCTACAACCTCAAAACAGTGTTTTGAGCAGCCTGCGGCTAGCTTCCTAATTTGCTCTTTGATTTTCATTGAGTATATAAAGTGAGAATCTGTTGAGTTGTTGAAACTCAGCAGATTTTTATATGTGAAAGAAATTTCAATTTTTTTCTAAAAATAGCTTGACAGATTAAATTTTTAGGAGTAGAATGTTTACCAGTTAATTAAATAGTTAAGGAGTTATCTATGAAGAAAAAAAGTTTATTTTTAGTATTGTTAAGTGTCTTTCTTTTGTGTTTAGGGGCTTGTGGCCAAAAGGAAAGCCAGTCAGGTAAAGGGATGAAAATCGTGACCAGTTTTTATCCTATCTACGCTATGGTCAAGGAAGTATCTGGTGACTTGAATGATGTTCGAATGATTCAGTCAAGTAGTGGAATTCACTCCTTTGAACCTTCGGCAAATGACATCGCGGCCATCTATGATGCAGATGTCTTTGTTTACCATTCGCATACGCTAGAATCTTGGGCAGGAAGTTTAGATCCCAATCTAAAAAAATCTAAAGTGAAGGTTTTAGAGGCTTCTGAAGGAATGACCTTAGACCGTGTTCCTGGGCTAGAAGATGTGGAAGCAGGTGATGGAGTTGATGAAAAAACGCTTTATGACCCTCACACTTGGCTAGATCCTGAAAAAGCTGGAGAAGAAGCTCAGATTATCGCTGATAAACTTTCAGAGGTGGATAGTGAGCATAAAGAAACTTATCAAAAAAATGCGCAAGCCTTTATCAAAAAAGCTCAAGAATTAACTCAGAAATTCCAGCCTAAATTTGAAAAAGCGACTCAGAAGACATTTGTAACACAACATACAGCCTTTTCTTATCTAGCGAAGAGATTCGGACTTAATCAACTTGGAATCGCAGGTATCTCTCCTGAACAAGAACCAAGTCCACGACAACTAACAGAAATTCAGGAATTTGTTAAAACCTATAAGGTTAAAACGATCTTTACAGAAAGCAACGCTTCTTCAAAAGTAGCTGAAACTCTTGTTAAATCAACAGGTGTAGGTCTTAAAACTCTGAATCCTTTAGAGGCAGACCCACAAAATGACAAGACTTACCTAGAAAATCTTGAAGAAAATATGAGTGTTCTAGCAGAAGAATTAAAGTGAGGAAAGAATGAAAATCAATAAAAAATATGTAGCGGGTTCAGTGGCAGTTCTTGCCCTAAGTGTTTGTTCCTATGAACTTGGTCGTTACCAAGCTGGTCAAGTTAAGAAAGATTCGAATCGAGTTGCTTATATAGATGGTGATCAGGCTGGTCAAAAGGCAGAAAATTTGACACCAGATGAAGTTAGTAAGAGAGAGGGAATCAATGCCGAACAAATCGTCATCAAGATTACGGATCAAGGTTATGTGACCTCTCATGGAGACCATTATCATTACTATAATGGCAAGGTTCCTTATGACGCTATCATCAGTGAAGAACTGCTGATGAAAGATCCGAATTATCAGTTGAAGGATTCAGACATTGTCAATGAAATTAAGGGTGGCTATGTGATTAAGGTAGACGGGAAATACTATGTTTACCTCAAGGATGCGGCTCATGCGGACAATATTCGTACAAAAGAAGAGATTAAACGTCAGAAACAGGAACATAGTAGTAATCACGGGGGTGGTTCTAACGATCAAGCGGTTGTTGCAGCTAGAGCTCAAGGACGCTATACAACGGATGATGGGTATATCTTTAATGCATCTGATATCATTGAGGACACGGGTGATGCTTATATTGTACCTCACGGCAATCACTTCCACTATATTCCGAAGAGTGACTTATCTGCTAGTGAATTAGCTGCTGCTCAAGCCTTCTTATCTGGGAAAGGTGGTCAATTAAGTACAGTTGAATATCGTTCAAGCAGAGCTGAAACAAGATTTAGTGTGAGAACGAGTCCATCTGTGGCTCCTCAAAATCCTGCAACAGCTCCTGAGAGTCAAAATGAGGATTTAGCTAGTCTCCTTCAAGAATTGTACGCTTTGCCCCTCAGCCAACGTCATGTGGAATCTGATGGATTAGTATTTGACCCAGCACAGATTACAAAACGTACTGCAAATGGTGTGGCGGTTCCTCATGGAGATCATTTCCATTTCATTCCTTATTCGCAAATGTCTGCTTTGGAAGAAAAATTGGCTCGAAATCTACCAATTGGAGGTCAGCCAGTTCAAAGTCATTCTGACAATCCGAAAACAAGCAGTACAGAGAAACCAAGTTCAACACCAAGTTCACCGATTAAACCAAACTTTAATCTCAATAAGCCGGCACCGAATAGAGCAACTGGAGGCGCCTATACAACGGATGATGGGTATGTCTTTAGTCTACAGATGTGATTGAAGATACAGGTGATGCTTTTGTTGTACCACATGGCAATCATTTCCACTATATACCTAAGAGTGATTTGTCAGCAGGAGAATTGGCTGCCGCCCAAGCTTATTGGAATGGGAAGCAGGGCTCACATTCTGCTACAAGCTCAAGTAAACCAAGTAGTAACAATCCAAATCCGGCTCCAGCCCAACCAAGTTTGACAGAGACTCCAAACCTGGCTGTCACCCCAACTTATCATCACAATCAAGGGGAAGATATCCCAACACTTTTAAGTGAATTGTATGCCAAACCTTTATCAGAACGCCATGTAGAATCTGATGGACTCGTCTTTGATCCGGCACAAATCATCAAACGTACAGCTAACGGTGTTGCAGTGCCTCACGGAGACCATTATCACTTTATTCCTTATTCACAAATGTCACCGCTGGAAGAAAAATTGGCTCGTATGATAGCTGTTAAGGGACAAAATGGCAGTGTCTTGCCAAGTATTACTCCTCTGAAGCCAGCCCCTACTACCAAACCTCTAGCACCAGTGGAAAATAAACCGACAGAATTTGATGTCAACCAGGTTGTTAGAAAAGTTGGTGATGGATATATTATAGATGATAAGGGCGTTAGTCGTTATGTTCTAGCTAAAGATTTGACCAAGGATAAGATTGATGCTATTGAAAATCTCTTGTCTAAGAAAACTCAAAAGACACACGCCCTAGTTGCGAAGAAAGAAAATGTCGCTCCTCGTGACCAAGAATTTTATGATAAAGCATATAATTTATTGGCCGAGGCTCATAAAGCCTTGTCTGAAAATAAGGGTCGTACTTCTGATTTCCAAGCCTTAGACAAATTAGCAGAACGCTTGAATGATGAATCTTCTAATAAAGGAAAATTAGTAGATGATTTATTGGCATTCCTAGCACCAATTACCCATCCAGAACGTCTTGGTAAACCAAATTCTCAAATTGAATATACCGAAAACGAAGTCCGTATTGCACAATTAGCTGATAAGTATACAACCTCAGATGGCTACATTTTTGACGAACATGATATTATCAGTGATGAAGGAGATGCCTATGTAACGCCTCATATGGGTCATAGTCACTGGATTGGAAAAGACAGTCTTTCTGATAAGGAAAAAGCAGATGCTCAATCTTATACTAAAGAAAAAGGTATCCTACCTCCGTCTCCAGATGCAGACGCTCAAGCAAATCCAACTGGAGATAGTGCGGCGGCCATTTACAATCGTGTGAAAGGTGAGAAACGAATTCCACTCGTTCGACTTCCATACATGGTCGAGCATACAGTTGAGATTAAAAATGGTAATTTAATCATTCCACATAAGGATCATTACCATAACATTAAATTTGCTTGGTTTGATGATCACTCATACAAGGCTCCAAATGGTTATACATTGGAAGACTTATTTGCGACGATTAAGTATTATGTTGAACATCCTGACGAACGTCCACATTCTAATGATGGATGGGGCAATGCCAGCGAGCATGTCTTAGGTAAGAAAGACCACAGTGAAGATCCAAATAAGAACTTCAAAGCAGATGAAGAGCCAGTAGAGGAAACACCTGCTGAACCAGAAGTCCCTCAAGTAGAGACTGAAAAAGTAGAAGCTAAGCTCAAAGAAGCAGAAGCTTTACTTGCTAAAGTAACAGATGCTAGTTTGAAAGCCAATGCAACGGAAACCCTAGCTGGTTTACGAAATAACTTAAGTCTCCAAACCTTGGATAATAATGGTATCATGACAGAAGCAGAAAAATTACTTGCTTTGTTAAAAGGTAGTAATCCTACATCTGTAAGCAAAGAAAAATAAACTAATGAAAAATGAAAGTCTCGATAAAGAGGCTTTCATTTTTATTATGTATATACGAAAAATTCTTGACAAGTAATACTAAAAAGAGTAAACTATTAACTAGTTAATTAACCGGTTCATCGTTTTGTGGTGAATCAAATAGGCTTAAGAAAAGAGAAAAGAATGAAAATCAATAAAAAATATGTGGTGGGTTCGGTGGCAGTTCTTGCCCTGAGTGTTTGTTCCTATGAACTTGGACGGTACCAAGCTGGTCAAGTTAAGAAAGATTCTAATCGAGTTGCTTATATAGACGGTGACCAGGCTGGGCAAAAGGCAGAAAATTTGACACCAGATGAAGTCAGTAAGAGAGAGGGAATCAACGCCGAACAAATTGTTATCAAGATTACGGATCAAGGTTATGTGACCTCTCATGGAGACCATTATCATTACTATAATGGCAAGGTTCCTTATGATGCCATCATCAGTGAAGAACTCCTCATGAAAGATCCGAATTATCAGTTGAAGGATTCGGACATTGTCAATGAAATCAAGGGTGGCTATGTGATTAAGGTAGACGGGAAATACTATGTTTACCTTAAAGATGCGGTTCATGCGGACAATATTCGGACAAAAGAAGAGATTAAACGTCAGAAGCAGGAACATAGTCATAATCATAATACAAGCACAGATAATGCTGTTGCTGCAGCCAGAGCCCAAGGACGCTATACAACGGATGATGGTTATATCTTCAATGCCTCTGATATCATTGAGGATACGGGTGATGCTTATATCGTTCCTCATGGCAATCACTTCCACTATATTCCTAAGAGTGACTTGTCTGCTAGTGAATTAGCTGCTGCCCAAGCCTTCTTATCTGGAAAAGGTGGTCAATTAAGTACGGTTGCATATCGTTCCAGCAGAGCTGAAACAAGATCTAGTGTGAGAACGAGTCCATCTGAGGCTCCTCAAGATTCTTCCAAAGCTCCTGAAAGTCAAAGTGAGGATTTAGCTAGTCTCCTTCAAGAATTGTACGCTTTGCCACTTAGCCAACGTCATGTGGAGTCTGATGGCTTGGTGTTTGACCCAGCGCAGATTACAAAACGTACTACCAATGGTGTTGCAGTTCCTCACGGGGATCATTTCCATTTCATTCCTTATTCGCAAATGTCTGATTTGGAAGAAAAATTGGCTCGAAATCTACCAATTGGAGGTCAGCCAGTTCAAAGCCATTCTGACAATCCGAAACCAAGCAGTACAGATAAACCAAGTTCAACACCAAGTTCACCGATTAAACCAAACTTTAATCTCAATACTCCGGCATCGAATCGAGGAACTGGAGGCGCTTATACAACGGATGATGGGTATGTATTTAGTCCGACAGATGTGATTGAAGATACAGGTGACGCTTTGTTGTCCCGCACGGCAATCATTTCCACTATATTCCTAAGAGTGATTTGTCAGCAGGAGAATTAGCTGCCGCCCAAGCCTATTGGAATGGTAAACAGGGTTCTCATTCTTCTACAAACTCAAGTAAACCAAGTAGTGATAATGCTAAACCAGCCCAACCAAGTTTGACAGAGACTCCAAACCTGACTGTCACCCCAACTTATCATCAAAATCAAGGGGAAGACATTTCAACACTTTTAAGTGAATTGTATGCCAAACCTTTATCAGAACGACATGTAGAATCGGATGGCTTAGTCTTTGATCCGGCCCAAATCATCAAACGTACAGCTAACGGTGTTGCAGTGCCACACGGAGATCATTATCACTTTATTCCTTACTCCCAAATGACTGATTTAGAGCAGAAGATTGCAAGAATGATTCCACTTCATTATAGTTCAAGTCATTGGTTACCATCAAGACCAAATCTAATCCCTGCTCCAGATCCTACCCCAGTACCAAGTCCACAACCTGTACCAAATCCTCAATCATCTCCAAGCAATGCAATTGATGGAAAATTGGTGAAACAGGCGGTTCGAAAAGTAGCTGATGGTTATGTCTTTGAAGAGAATGGAACCTCGCGTTATATCTCTACTAAGGAACTTTCAGCAGAAACTGTTGCAGCCATTGATAATAAACTTTCCAAACAAGAAAGTTTGTCTCATGTGTTAGGAGCTAAGAAAAGTACCATCCCTTCTAGTGATCAAGAATTTTACAACAAGGTTTATGATTTACTAGCAAAAGTTCATCAAAATTTGATTTCTAATAAAGGGCGCCAAGCTGATTTTGACGCTTTGGATAAACTATTGGAACGTCTTAATGATGTTTCAAGTGATAAAGTCAAGTTAGTTGATGATATTCTTACCTTCCTAGCACCAATTACCCATCCAGAGCGACTTGGCAAACCAAATGCTCAAATTGCTTATACGGACGATGAAATTAAATTAGCGAAATTAGCAGGTAAGTATACAACAGAAGATGGCTATATCTTTGATCCTCGTGACATAACTAGCGATGAAGGCGATGCCTATGTAACTCCACATATGACTCATAGTCATTGGATTAAGAAAGAAAGTTTGTCTGAAGCTGAAAGAGCAGCAGCTCAGACTTATGCTAAAGAGAAAGGTTTGATGCCTCCTTCAACAGATAATCAGGGGGCAGGAAATACTGAGGTTAAAGGAGCAGAAGCAATCTATAATAAAGTGAAGGCAGCTAAGAAAGTTCCACTTGATCACATGCCTTACAATCTCCAACATACTGTTGAAGTTAAAAATGGTAGCTTGATTATACCTCATTATGACCATTACCATAACATTAAATTTGCTTGGTTTGACGAAGGACTTTATGAGTCACCTAAAGGCTATAGTTTAGAGGATCTCTTTGCGACTGTAAAATATTATGTTGAACATCCAAATGAACGCCCTCACTCAGATAATGGTTGGGGAAATGCCAGCGACCATGTTCGTAAAAATAAGGTAGACCAAGACAGTAAACCTGATGAAGATAAGGAACATGATGAAGTAAGTGAGCCAACTCACCCTGAATCTGATGAAAAAGAGAATCACGCAGGTTTAAACCCTTCAGTAGATAATCTTTATAAACCAAGCACTGATGAAGACGAGACAGAGGGAGTAGCTAACGATACAACAGACGAAGCTGAAGTCCCTCAAGTAGAGACTGAAAAAGTAGAAGCCAAGCTTAAAGAAGTAGAAGATCTACTTGATGCAGTAACGGATGCTAGCTTGAAAAACAATGTGACAGAGAGCCTAGCTGGTTTACGAAATAATCTGAGTCTCCAAACCATGGATAATAATGGCATCATGGCAGAAGCGGAGAAATTACTTGCTTTGTTAAAAAGGTAGTGAGTCAGTTATGACTAAATCAGAAGCATAAATTTATCCTGTTAAATTAAAATGATGTAAGAGTCAGTAGCAATACTGACTTTTATTTGTCTCGCTCCGTAAGGTTCAGGCTAAATAAACCACCTGATTTTTTGGGGGCTTTGGATTCATTTAGGAGAAATCAATCTATATCCAAGGCTAGTAGTTTAATCATAGGTCTTCCTTTGTTAGAGAAGATAATGGTAAAAGGGTAGGGGGGGACTGATTTTACAGTTTAAGATGTTTTGATAATAATTCATGATTTGAAGAGGATATTTCGCCAATATATGCTATACTAAACTTGTGATTCAACAAAGTGTTTTGTATGCTTATCAAGGAAAACAGAGGATTTAATATGAAAAAACGGATTATTCAAATTTTACTAGCATTGTCCTTAATTTTTTACAAATCAACTTGTTTTTGGAGAGTTTTCAATCATCTCGCAAAGTCCTATCTACCAGCAAGTCGTGAGTTTTTTCAGATTCTACTTTTGCTGGAAAGTGGTGTTCTTTTGTCAGCAGTCATCTATCTACTAGTTTTTGTAGGAAAGAAGACTTTTCATTTCAAGTGGCAGTTGAGGTACTTTATCTACCTTTTACTGGGCTACATCATTTCGTATATGTCTGACTTCTTCTTGTCTTATTTCATACCCTCGTCTTCAAATCAAATTTCTTTGAATGAAACGATAGAAATGATAGGGAGACAGGAATTACCCTATTTCTTGCTCATAGCTTGCTTCATCGGCCCTATTTCTGAGGAATTGATTTATCGCGGTGTGCTTATGACAACCTTTTTCAAAAACTCGCCTTGGTATGGAGATGTCTTGCTTTCTGCTATTATTTTCGGTTATATTCATGTCAATTTTGCTTTAACACCTCTTGCTTTTTCATTTATGCTAGTGGAGGTCTCATTTTAGCTCTACTGTATCGCATGACAAAAAGTCTCTACTATCCAATACTAGTTCATATTCTCATCAATATCACTGCCTTCTGGAACGTGTGGTTACTCCTATTTTCAGGAAGTTAGCTTACTAAAACAATGTCGGAACTTTCCGGCATTTTCTTTTCAACAGATGAGCAAGAACTGATTATTTACAGACTTGGGTGGCTAATCATGGTATAATATAGGGTAATGAAAAATTCAAACGAGGCAGAGATGAAATTACTTTATACTGATATTCGGACTTCTTTGACAAAAATTCTAACTAGAGAGGCGGAGGAGCTAGTTGCTGCTGGCAAGCGGGTCTTCTACATTGCCCCAAACTCTCTTTCTTTTGAAAAGGAACGCGCCGTGCTGAAATGCTTGTCCCAGCAGGCTTCTTTTGCTATTACCGTCACGCGCTTTGCGCAAATGGCTCGTTACCTGATCTTGAATGACTTGCCTGCTAAGACAAGTCTTGATGATATCGGTCTTAGTATGGCTTTTTATAAATGCCTTGCAGAACTTGATCCCAAGGATTTACGTGTTTATGGAGCTATCAAGCAGGATCCTCAATTTATCCAGCAGTTGATTGAACTGTATCACGAGATGACCAAGGCTCAGATGAGTTTTTTAGATTTGGAAAGTTTGACTGATGAGGACAAGAGAGCCGATTTGCTCTTGATTTTTGAGAAAGTAACGGCCTATCTCAATCAGGGACAGTTAGCTCAGGGAAGTCAGTTGTCCCATTTGATTGAGGTTATTGAGAATGACAAAGTAAGTAGTGATTTTACTCAAATTGCTTTAGTTATTGATGGATTTACCCGTTTTTCTGCTGAGGAAGAGCGGATTGTGAACCTACTTCATGGCAAGGGTGTTGAGATTGTTATTGGGGCTTACGCTAGTAAGAAAGCTTATAGCAGCCCTTTTAGCGAGGGTAATCTCTACCAAGCCAGTGTGGAGTTTCTCCATCATCTAGCCTCTAAATACCAAACTCCTGCTCAGGACTATTCTCAAACTCATGAAAAGATGGATAGTTTTGACAAGGTCTCTCGTTTGTTGGAGTCTTCTTATGATTTTTCAGAATTCACCTTGGATGTCGATGATAAGGACCGTGAAAACTTACAAATCTGGTCTTGCTTGACTCAAAAAGAAGAATTGGAATTGGTTGCACGTAGCATTCGTCAGAAATTACATGAAAATGCAGACCTGAGTTACAAGCATTTCCGTATTCTCTTTGGGGATGTAGATTCTTATCAGTTATCGCTGAAAACCATTTTTGACCAGTATCAGATTCCTTTCTATCTTGGTAGAAGCGAATCCATGGCGCACCATCCCTTGACTCAGTTTGTCGAGTCTATTTTGGCTTTGAAACGCTATCGTTTTCGTCAGGAGGATTTGATTAACCTTCTTAGAACAGGTTTGTATACTGACCTTAGTCAAGCTGATATTGATGCTTTTGAACAATATATCCGCTATCTTGGTATCAATGGCTTACCAGCCTTTCAGCAAACCTTCACCAAGTCCCATCACAGAAAATTTGATTTAGAGCGTTTAAATGCTCTTCGTCTGCGTATTTTAACACCTCTTGAAACCCTCTTTGCCAGTCGAAAACAAAAGACTGAAAATCTCCTACAAAAATGGAATGTCTTTCTAAAAGAGGGAGCGGTGACCAAGCAGTTGCAAGATTTGACAGCCACTATGGAAGCTCTTGATCAGGAAAGACAGACTGAAGTTTGGAAGGCATTCTGTCATGTTTTAGAACAATTTGCGACTGTTTTTGCTGGTTCGCAAGTTAGTCTAGAGGACTTTCTAGCCTTGCTCCATTCTGGAATGAGTTTGTCCCAATACCGTACTATTCCAGCGACAGTGGACACCGTTCTGGTGCAGAGTTACGATTTGATTGCACCACTGACTGCTGACTTTGTATACGCCATTGGGCTAACTCAGGACAATTTACCAAAAATCGCGCAGAATACCAGCCTTTTGACAGATGAAGAAAGACAAAGCTTAAACCAAGCGACAGCAGATGGAGCGCAATTGCTGATTGCCAGCAGTGAAAATCTCAAGAAAAATCGCTATACTATGCTTTCCTTGGTCAATTCTGCTCGTAAGCAGTTGGTCTTGTCAGCTCCAAGCCTTTTTAACGAAAGTGAAAGCAAGGAATCTGCCTATCTTCAAGAGCTGGTCCATTTTGGATTTAGTCGGAAAGAGAAGAGGATGAATCACAAAGGGCTGTCTAAGGAGGATATGGGGTCCTATCACAGTCTTTTGTCTAGCCTGGTTGCCTATCACCAGCAGGGCGAGATGAGTGAGACTGAGCAAGATTTGACCTTTATTAAGGTTCTGGCGCGTGTCATGGGTAAAAAACTAGACCAGCAAGGTCTGGAAATCCAGCCCTTCCAACAAGTCCAAGCAGTAAGCAGTTGACCAAAGATACCTTACATGCTCTCTATCCTACTGATCAGGAGTTTTACCTGTCTACCTCTGGTTTGACGGAGTTTTACCGCAATGAGTACAGTTATTTTCTTCGCTACGTTTTAGGCTTGCAAGAAGAATTACGCCTGCGTCCGGATGCCCGTAGTCACGGGAATTTCTTGCATCGTATTTTTGAACGTGCCTTGCAGTTGCCTGCCGAAGATTCCTTTGACCACCGTCTAGAACGAGCTATTCAAGAAACCAGTCAAGAACGCGAATTTGAAGCTATTTACCAAGAAAGTTTGGAAGCACAGTTTACCAAGGAAGTTCTGCTTGATGTGGCGCGGACGACTGGACATATTCTCCGACACAATCCAGCCATCGAAACTATTAAAGAAGAGGCAAATTTTGGTGGAAAAGAGCAGGCCTTTATTCAATTGGACAATGGACGTAGTGTCTTTGTACGAGGTAAGGTGGATCGGATTGACCGATTAAAAGCTGATGGAGCGATCGGAGTAGTAGACTACAAGTCTAGTCTAACTCAGTTCCAGTTTCCCCATTTCTTTAATGGACTCAATTCCCAGTTACCAACTTACTTAGCTGCCTTAAAAAGAGAAGGGGAGCAGAACTTTTTTGGTGCCATGTACTTGGAAATGGCTGAGCCTGTTCAATCTCTGATGGCCGTTAAAAGTCTGGAAGGTGCAGTAGTAGAAGCCAGCAAGTCAATGAAATACCAAGGGCTCTTTTTAGAAAAAGAAAGCAGTCATTTGGGTGAATTTTACAATAAAAACAAGGCCAATCAGCTGACGGATGAGGAATTCAAGCTCCTACTGGACTACAATGCTCAACTTTACAAGAAAGCAGCTGAGAAGATTTTAGCAGGCCAGTTCGCCATTAATCCTTATACCGAAAATGGCAGAAGTATTGCCCCATACGTCCAGCAACACCAAGCCATCACAGGATTTGAAGCCAATTACCACTTGGGCCAAGCCCGTTTCCTAGAGAAGTTAGACTTGGCTGACGGCAAGCGTCTGGTCGGAGAAAAACTCAAGCAAGCTTGGTTTGAAAAAATAAGAGAGGAGTTGAATCGATGAAGCCTATTCCCTTTTTAAGTGAGGAGGAAATTCAAAAACTGCAAGAAGCAGAAGCAAATTCGAGTAAGGAACAAAAGAAAACTGCTGAGCAAATCGAAGCAATCTACACTTCTGGTCAGAATATCCTTGTCTCAGCATCGGCTGGTTCTGGGAAGACCTTTGTTATGGCAGAGCGTATTCTGGATCAGTTAGCTCGTGGTGTCGAAATTTCTCAACTCTTTATCTCAACTTTTACCGTCAAGGCCGCCACGGAGCTTAAGGAACGTTTGGAGAAAAAAATCAGCCAGCAAATCCAAGAAAGCGATGACGTTGACCTCAAACAACACTTGGGTCGCCAGTTGGCAGACCTACCCAACGCGGCTATTGGTACCATGGACTCTTTTACACAAAAATTCCTTGGTAAACATGGCTATCTGCTTGATATTGCACCTAATTTCCGTATTTTACAAAACCAAAGTGAGCAACTCCTTCTAAAAAACGAAGTCTTCCATGAGGTCTTTGAAGCCCATTACCAAGGTAAACAGAAAAAGAAGTTTAGCCATTTGCTGAAAAATTTTGCTGGACGTGGAAAAGATGAACGTGGTCTGCGCCAGCAAGTCTATAAAATTTATGACTTTCTCCAATCCACCAGTAATCCTCAAAAGTGGCTTAGTGAATCTTTCCTCAAAGGCTTTGAAAAAGCTGATTTTAGCAGTGAAACAGAAAAACTGACTGAGCAGATCAAACAAGCCATTTGGGATTTGGAAAGCTTTTTCCGTTATCATCTGGATAATGATGCCAAGGAGTTCCCAAAGGCCGCTTATTTAGAAAATGTTCAGTTGATTCTGGATGAAATTGGCTCCTTAAATCAAGAGTCCGATAGTCAGGCTTATCAGGCAGTGCTTGCGCGTGTTGTCGCGATCTCTAAGGAGAAATGGTCGGGCTCTGACTAATGCCAGTCGTAAGGCTGATTTGAAGCCTATGATCGATGCCTACAATGAAGAGAGAAAGACCCAGTTTGCTAAACTAGGACAACTGTCAGACCAGATAACCATTCTCGACTATCAAGAACGTTATCATGGAGACACATGGGAACTAGCTAAGACTTTCCAAACCTTCATGAGTGATTTTGTGGAAGCTTATCGTGAACGTAAGCGCCAAGAAAACGCCTTTGAATTCGCTGATATCAGCCATTACACCATTGAGATTTTAGAGAAATTCCCGCAAGTTCGTGAGGCTTATCAGGATCGCTTCCACGAAGTCATGGTCGATGAGTATCAGGATACCAACCACATTCAAGAACGGATGTTGGAATTGCTGTCTAATGGCCACAATCGCTTTATGGTAGGAGATATCAAGCAATCTATCTATCGTTTCCGTCAGGCAGACCCGCAGATTTTCAATGAGAAATTCCAACGCTATGCGCAAAATCCCCAAGAAGGCAAGCTCATTCTCCTCAAAGAAAATTTCCGTAGTAGTTCAGAAGTGCTGTCAGCAACCAATGATGTTTTTGAACGTCTCATGGACCAAGAGGTCGGCGAAATCAACTATGATAACATGCACCAGCTTGTTTTTGCCAATACCAAACTGACTCCCAACCCTGAGAACAAGGCTGAATTTTTCCTCTACGACAAGGACGATACAGGTGAGGAAGAAGAGAGTCGAACAGAAACGAAACTAACTGGTGAGATGCGCTTAGTCATCAAGGAAATCCTTAGACTCCATCAAGAGAAAGGTGTTGCCTTTAAAGAAATTGCCCTTCTGACCTCCAGCCGCAGTCGTAATGATCAAATTCTACTTGCCCTGTCTGAGTACGGGATTCCTGTCAAACCGACGGAGAGCAAAACAACTATCTCCAATCTCTAGAAGTACAAGTCACGCTAGACACCCTTCGTGTCATTCACAATCCCCTGCAAGACTATGCCTTGGTTGCTCTTATGAAGTCTCCAATGTTTGGTTTTGATGAGGACGAGTTAGCACGTTTATCTCTTCAGAAAGCAGAGGATAAAGTCCACGAAAATCTCTATGAGAAACTAGTAAATACTCAAAAACAGGTAAGTAGCCAAAAAGGCTTGATTCACTCAGCTCTAGCTGAGAAACTAAAGCAATTCATGGATATCTTGGATTCCTGGCGCTTGTATACCAAAACGCACTCCCTCTATGACCTGATTTGGAAGATTTACAACGACCGTTTTTATTATGATTATGTTGGGGCTTTGCCAAATGGTCCTACTAGACAGGCCAATCTCTATGCCCTAGCTTTGAGAGCAGACCAGTTTGAAAAGAGCAATTTCAAGGGCTTGTCACGTTTTATTGGTATGATTAACCAAGTCTTAGAAGCCCAGCATGATCTTGTAAGCGTGGCCGTCGCACCGCCAAAAGATGCAGTAGAGCTCATGACCATCCACAAGAGTAAAGGCCTGGAGTTTCCTTACGTCTTCATCCTTAACATGGATCAAGATTTCAACAAGCAAGACTCTATGTCAGAAGTAATTCTCAGTCGTCAGAATGGTCTTGGTGTCAAGTACATTGCCAAGATGGAGACAGGAGCAGTGGAAGATCACTATCCTAAAACCATTAAACTCTCTATTCCTAGCTTGACCTATAGACAGAACAAAGAAGAATTACAGCTGGCAAGCTATTCAGAGCAAATGCGTCTGCTTTATGTTGCTATGACGCGGGCTGAGAAAAAGCTCTATCTTGTCGGCAAGGATTCTCGTGAAAAGCTGGAAGCCAAGGAATACCCAGCAGCTAAAAATGGAAAACTAAACAGCAACACTAGACTTCAAGCAAGGAATTTCCAAGACTGGATTTGGGCTATCAGCAAAGTGTTTGCCAAGGATAATCTCAACTTTAGCTATCGTTTTGTTGGTGAAGATCAGCTGACTAGAGAAGCTATCGGAGAATTAAAAAACAAGAGCCCTCTTCAAGATAGCTCCCAAGCAGACAATCGCCAGTCAGAAACCATTAAAGAAGCTCTTGAAATGCTGAAAGAAGTGGAAGTTTATAATACTCTTCACCGCGCAGCCATTGAACTTCCTAGTGTTCAAACCCCTAGTCAAATCAAGAAATTCTACGAACCAGTTATGGATATGGAAGGTGTTGAGATTGCAAGCCAAGGACAGTCAGTAGACAAAAAAATCAGCTTTGATTTACCAGATTTTTCAAGCAAAGAAAAGGTAACAGGAGCTGAGATTGGTAGTGCTACTCACGAATTGATGCAGAGAATTGACCTCAGTCAGCAACCAACCCTTGCTAGCCTGACAGAAACTCTCAAACAAGTTCAAACCATCCCAGCTGTCAGAGACAAGATCAATCTTGCTAAAATTCTTGCATTCTTTGACACAACACTCGGTCAGGAAATTCTCGCTAATACCAACCATCTTTATCGCGAGCAACCCTTCTCCATGCTCAAACGAGACCCAAAGAGTCAGGAAGATTTCGTTGTCCGTGGTATCCTTGATGGCTATCTGCTTTACGAAGACAAAATCGTTCTGTTCGACTACAAGACAGACCGCTATGATGAACCAAGTCAACTCATAGATCGCTATCGTGGTCAATTAGCCCTATACGGAGAGGCTTTATCACGAGCCTATTCGATTGAGAATATTGAAAAAAATACTTGATTTTTACTAGGTAAAGAAGAGGTTCAAGTTGTAAAAGTATAATCTAGAAAGGAGACCTCATGACACTTCCAGTTAGAAAAATCCCTGCATGATGCGGTGTTACATGCTTCAAAAAGCTGATACTTGGGGAACAAGCTACCAAGGAATGGAATGAAGTTTCCTTGATTTTTTTAACGGTATCGGCCGTAGCAATTGTGTCTGTGGAAATGCCATCAAGTACGCTTACGAACTCTTTAACGGCGTCACAGGTCAACGCCTCTTTCCGATTGGTAGCGATTGTGTTCGTCATTTTCATCGATTGACTCTTGACCAGCAACTGGAAGAGGAAGAAAAAAACTGCTCAGAAAGATTGAAAAATCTGACCAGAAAATCCCAGAAAAAAAGGAGAAAAATCAAGGTCAATAAAAGTGACTTTGACGAGCGACTTCTAAAATGGCTCTGGGAAAAAAAGGTGTTTTTAAACCCAATCGTGGAAATCAGTTCTCACCTGAGAAAGACTACCAACTCTTCCTAGAAGTCTTTCAAGGAGGAAGTTGGACCAAGGCAGAACCTAAGAAGAAGGCTCGTATGGAGGAAGTTCTTGAAAAGTGTATCAAACCTTTTTTACTTGGGCAACCAGATGACCAACTCTACCTTGTCAAGTTAGGCAAGGAGAAAATTGATTACGAACAGGAACTCCGTATCCAAGCAGAGAAAGAGCGCAAGAAGAGGGATAAAATCGCCAAGCAATATGCAGACAATCTAGTCCTAGCCATGGGCCCAGCAGAGCGTGCCTATCAAGATTACTTTGGATTTACAGAGACCCTGACTCAAGAAGAACGCAAGTGGGAGAAAATACTTTTTGGTAAAAATCGAACAGAACGGGCTATCAAGGCAAAACAATACCAAAAAGAGTTGGAAAAAGACCAACGAATAGCTAGTCAGGATCCAATTGAAAGAAAGCAGAAGCAGACCTGGCTCCTCAATTCCTATTTTCGTGAGCTTCCTGAAGAAAAAGCACGATTTGCTCGGCTCTTATTAGAATATCGAAAGAGTGGAGAAGTGCCTTTTTCAACTGAATACCTGTCAGACAATCTCATCGACTTTTTCTATAAAATGAAAGCTTTTGAGTTTGAAATTGCACCAGAACAAGTCCGAGATTTTCTAAAAGAAAGCCTTCAGGCAGATCATCTATCCTCAGCACAAGAAAGCTGGATAGAAGGAATTCTCCTCAACTGCCTCAAACCATTTTTAGAACGATTATTGATATAAACAACACCTACTGTGGAAATTCCATGGTAGGTTACATTTTATCCAAAAAGAGAAAATAGGAAATGGCAAACTCTGTTCCTTCGTATTTTATATATAAAACAAAGTATGAAAGCGTAACTCAATTTTAAGACTTTTTGGTAAATTAAGAGTATAATTAAAGTGTGATGCCTTTTTTATAGATAATACACTAATATATTAAAGGTCTTCGTAACATAAATATAAATTTTATTTCAAGGAGGAATCATGGAAAAGTATTTTGGTGAAAAACAGCAGCGTTTTTCATTTAGAAAATTATCAGTAGGACTTGTATCTGCGACGATTTCAAGTTTATTTTTTATGTCTGTATTAGGTAGTTCATCTGTAGAAGCTCAAGAGACTAAAGGTGTTCACTATAAATATGTGACAGAGTCAGAGTTATCATCAGAAGACAAGAAGCAGCTTGTCTATGATATTCCGGCATACACGGAGAATGATGATGAAACTTATTATCTTGTTTATAAATTAAATTCTCAAAATCAACTGGGAGAATTGCCAAATACTGGAAGCAAGAATGATATGCAAACCTTGGTTGCTGGTGCTAGCTTAGCTGCTCTGGGAATTTTAATTTTTGCCGTTTCAAAGAAAAAAGTTAAGAATAAAACAGTATTACATTTAGTATTGGTTGCAGGAATAGGAAATGGTGTCTTAGTTTCAGCTCATGCTTTAGAAAATAATCTCTTACTGAATTACAATACTGACTATGAATTAACCTCAGGAGAAAAATTACCTCTTCCTAAAGACATTTCAGGTTACACTTATATTGGATATATCAAAGAGGGGAAAACGACTTCTGACTTTGAAGTAAGTAATCAAGAAAAATCAGCAGCCACTCCTACAAAACAACAAAAGGTGGATTATAATGTTACACCGAATTTTGTAGAGAATCCATCAAAGGTACAAACTATTCAGGAAGAAAAACCTGTTTCTTCAACTGAGCCAACAGAAGTTCAAGTAGTTGAAAAACCTCTCTCTACAGAATTAACCAATCCAACAAAAGAGGAGAAACAATCTTCAGATTCTCAAGCACAATTAGCAGAACATAAGAATCTAGAAACGAAGAAAGACGAGAAGGTTTCTCCAAAAGAAAGGACTGGGGTAAATACACTAAATCCACAGGATGAAGTTCTATCAGGTCAGTTGAACAAACCTGAACTCTTATATCGCGATGAAACTATAGAAACAAAAATAGATTTTCAAGAAGAAGTTCAAGAGAATCCTGATTTAGCTGAAGGAACTGTAAGAGTAAAACAAGAAGGCAAATTAGGTAAGAAAGTTGAAGTCGTTAGAGTATTCTCTGTAAACAAGGAAGAAGTTTCTAGAGAAATTATTTCAACCTCAACGACTGCGCCTGTTTTAAGAATAGTCGAAAAAGGTACTAAAAAAGCTCAAGTAATGAAGGAACAACCTAAGACTGGTGCAGAACATGGTGAGGTACAGTCTGGAGCTATTGTTGAACCCGTAGTCCAACCTGCATTACCAGAAGCAGTTGTAACAGATAAAGGTGAACCGGCAATTCAGCCAGAGTTACCAGAAGCAATTGTAAGCGATAAAGGTGAGCCAGAAGTTCAGCCAGCGTTACCAGAGGCAGTTGTAACCGACAAAGGCGTACCAGAAGTTCAACCAGCGTTACCAGAGGCAGTCGTGACTGACAAGGGTGAGCCAGAAGTTCAACCAGAGTCGCCAGATACTGTGGTAAGTGATAAAGGTGAACCTGAACAGGTGGCACCGCTTCCAGAATATAAAGGACCACAAGCCGGAGCTATTGTTGAACCAGAGCAGGTAGCACCACTACCAGAATACACAGGTCCCCAGGCAGGGGCAGTAGTTGAACCTGCAATCCAACCAGAGTTACCCGAAGCAGTTGTTACAGACAAGGGTGAACCAGAAGTTCAGCCAGCGTTACCGGAAGCAGTTGTAACTGAAAAAGGCGAACCAGCAGTCCAACCAGAGCTACCGGAAGCGGTTGTGACTGACAAAGGTGAGACTGAGGTTCAACCAGAGTCGCCAGATACTGTGGTAAGTGATAAAGGTGAACCTGAACAGATAGCACCACTACCAGAATATACAGGTGTACAAGCTGGAGCGATAGTAGAACCAGAGAAGGTAGAAGCACCGAAAGAATACACAGGCGTACAAGCTGGCGCTATTGTTGAACCAGAGCAGATAGCCCCCCTACCAGAATACACAGGTCCCCAGGCCGGAGCAATAGTCGAACCAGAAACAGTAGAAGCACAAAAAGAATACACAGGAGTGCAAGCCGGAGCGATAGTTGAACCAGAACAAGTAGCCCCACTGCCAGAATACACAGGTGTACAAGCTGGAGCGATAGTCGAGCCAGAGAAAGTAGAAGCACCGAAAGAATATACTGGTAAAATCGAACAAGCAAGTGCAGAAGAGACTAAACATGAAAATGAGGCAAGTCCTACAAATGGGGAAGCGGAACGTCCTAAAGATAAAATTAAAGAAGAAAAACAAGTCGACAAGAAACTAGAACTTAGAAATGTTTCAAACGTGGAATTATATACAGTAGAAAATAATAAATATCGACATGTAACTTCACTTGCGAGTGTTCCAACTACTCCAACTGATTACTTTATGAAAGTAAAATCAGAGAACTTTAAAGATGTTATGTTGCCAGTTAAGAGTATTGAGAGCGTTAGAAAAGATAATCAAGATGTTTATAAAATTGTAGGACAAGCTAATGATTTAATTCAATACGAAAACAATAGTACTTTAGAAAATTATACTTACTACCTACCTAAGACGGTAAGTAGTGAAAATGGAGTTTATACATCATTTAAAAATCTAGTAGATGCTATGAATAGTAACCCACATGGTACGTTCCGCCTAGGGGCGACTATAGATGCTCGTGAAGTAGATCTTCCAGATGGTAAAGAAAGTTATATTAATCACGAATTTAGTGGTACATTAATAGGTTCAAACAATGATAAGAACTATGCTATATATAATCTGAAAAAACCGTTATTTAATGTTTTAAATCATGCTAATATTCGAGATCTTTCAATAAAAGAAGTAAATGTTTCTTCTAAAGAAGATGCTGCCACAATTGCTAAAGAGGCGAATAATGGTACTACAATTACAAATGTTCACTCATCTGGTGTAATTGCTGGTGAACGTAGCATGGGTGGTTTGGTTTCACAAGTAACTAACTCTACAATTTCTAATAGTAGTTTTACTGGTAGAATAACGAATACTTATGATACAAGAGCTACTTATCAAATAGGTGGTTTAGTAGGAAAACTTTCAGGAGTTAGTGCTTTGATTGATAGATCAATTTCATCTATCGATATGGCGACAAATGCTAATACAGGAGACCAGGTTGTTGGTGGTATAGCAGGTGTTGTTGATAAAAAAGCGACAATTAGTAATAGTTATGTTGAAGGAAATCTTAATAATGTAAAACATTTTGGTTATGTTGGAGGAGTTGCAGGGTATCTTTGGGATAGAGAATCATCAGATGAAAGAAACTCAGGTCAACTTACAAATGTATTAAGTGACGTTAATGTTACGAACGGTAATGCTATTGCTGGTTATGATTTTAAAGGAATAAGAGCAACTAACACTTATAGTAATAAAAATAATAAGGTAGTCAATGTAGTACAAGTAGATGATGAAGTACTAAGTAGAGATTCAGAAATGCAAAGAGGAACTGTATTAGAAAATAATAAAGTTCTGGAGAAAAAAGCTGAACTTGTTCATAAAAATGATATTAAAACAGAAGACTTTAACTTCTCTTCTAAATATAAAACGGATTATAAAAAAATTTAAAAAGATGCTGATATTTCTAGGTTGAAAGTATAAAAAAATATTGAGAAACTATTACCTTTCTATAATAGAGAGACAATTGTTAAATATGGTAATTTAGTGGACACTAATAATGATTTATTTACTAAAGAGCTTGTGTCTGTAGTTCCGATGCATGAGAAAGAAGTAATTTCTGATATTAATAAACATAAAGCTAGTATTAATAAGCTGTTACTTCATTATTCAGATAATACTTCTCAAACATTAAATATAAAAATATCTACAAGATTTCTCTAAAGTAGCAGAATATGAAATAGCTAATACAAAATTAATATACACACCTAATACGCTGTTGCATAATTATGATAATATTGTAAACGCTGTTTTAAATGACCTGAAATCTGTTCAATATAGTTCAGCTGGAGTTAGAAATGTCTTAGATATTTCTAATGACATAAAATTAACTGAATTATATCTAGATGAACAATTCGACAAAACAAAAGCAAACATTGAAGATAGTTTATCAAAACTTCTTTCTGCTGATGCGGCAATAGCTGAAAATAGTAATTCAATAATTGATAATTATGTAATAGAAAAAATTAAGAATAATAAAGAAGCGTTACTTCTAGGTTTAACTTATCTAGAACGTTGGTATAATTTTAAATATGATAATGCGAGTGCTAAAGATTTAGTATTATATCATTTAGATTTCTTCGGTAAGTCTAATAGTTCTGCATTAGATAATGTTATTGAATTAGGTAAGTCTGGCTTTAATAATTTATTAGCGAAAAATAATGTAATTACTTATAATGTATTATTAGCGAAAAATTATGGAACTGAAAGTTTATTTAAAGCATTAGAAGGTTATAGAAAAGTATTTCTACCAACTACTTCTAATAACGACTGGTTTAAAAAACAATCTAAAGCTTATATAGTTGAAGAAAAATCTACTATTCCTGAAGTAAGTTCTAAGCAGTCAGAACAAGGAACAGAACACTCTATAGGTGTTTATGATAGATTAACTAGTCCATCATGGAAATATCAAAGTATGGTCTTACCGTTATTAACTTTACCAGAAGAAAAAATGATATTTATGATCGCCAATATTTCAACTATAGGATTTGGTGCTTATGATAGATATAGAAGTCCTGAACATCCTAAGGGAGAGAAATTAAATAAATTTGTAGAAGATAATGCAAAAGAAGCGGCTAAACGATTTAGAGATCATTATGATTATTGGTATAAAATTCTAGATAAAGAAAATAAAGAAAAATTATTTAGAAGTGTCCCAGTCTATGATGCATTTAGATTTGGAAATGATAAAGATAATAAGTTACAAGAAGCTAATTTTGAAACTAATCATCCAGCTATTAAAAACTTCTTTGGCCCTGCTGGAAATAATGTTGTTCACAATGCTAATGGTGCATATGCAACGGGTGACGCATTCTACTACATGGCTTATCGTATGTTAGATAAATCTGGTGCGGTAACATATACTCATGAAATGACACATAACTCTGATAGGGAAATTTATCTTGGTGGCTATGGTCGAAGAAGTGGCTTGGGACCAGAGTTCTTTGCTAAAGGCTTATTACAAGCACCAGACCATCCAGATGATGCGACCATTACCATTAACTCAATCTTGAAACATTCAAAATCTGATAGTACAGAAGGACAACGATTACAAATACTTGATCCAACTACGAGATTTAAAAACTCTGATGATTTGAAGCAATATGTCCACAATATGTTTGATGTCGTTTATATGTTGGAATATCTTGAAGGACAATCAATCGTTAAGAAACTGAATGTTTATCAGAAAATGGAAGCTCTCAGAAAAATTGAGAATAAGTATGTGAAAGATCCAGCAGATGGAAATGAGGTTTACGCCACTAACGTAGTCAAACATTGACAGAAGAAGAGGCCCAACAATTGACTAACTTTGATAGTTTGATTGACCATAATATCTTATCAGCTCGTGAGTACAAGTCTAAAGAATATGAAAGAAATGGCTACTTCACTATTAAATTATTTACGCCGATTTATGCAGCATTAAGTAGTGATATAGGAACACCTGGCGACTTGATGGGCCGTCGTATGGCTTATGAACTCTTGGCTGCTAAAGGCTTTAAAGATGGTATGGTACCATATATTTCAAATCAATATGAAGACCTTGCTAAACAAAATGGTAAAAAAATAACTATTTATGGTAAAGAACGAGGATTGGTGACAGATAAACTTGTTTTAGAAAAGCTATTTGATGGTAAGTATCCATCTTGGGCAGCCTTTAAAAAAGCTATGTATCAAGAGCGCATTGCTCAGTTTAATCATTTAACTAAAGTTACTTTTAAAGATCCGACGCAATCATGGATGAGTAATGCCACCAAGACCATTCAAAGAGTAAATGATTTACAACAACTAATGGATGAAGCTGTTCTACAGGATGCAGAAGAACGTAATTATTATTATTGGAATAACTATAATCCTGAGACTGACAGTGCAGTTCATAAGTTGAAGAAAGCAATATTTAAGGCTTATCTAGATAAAACCGATGATTTTAGAAGTTCAATTTTTGAGAATAAAAAATAGTGTTTACTGTTAGGAAATAAAATTAAAGAAGGTGATTACGCTTGTCATTATTTAAAAAAGAACGATTTTCGATCCGAAAAATCTGTGGGATTGTTGGTTCGGTGTTACTCGGAAGTGTCTTGGTTGCACCGTCAGTCATCCATGCTTCTACCTATCATTATGTTGAAAAAAACGCTCTTACAAAGGAAGAACAAAGCAAGATTCAAGCAGGAATTCCTACTGATAATGAAGCAAGTTATGCTCTTATTTATCAGCAGGAAGCTCTTCCTGCAACAGGTTCATCGACTTCTGTGCTTACAGCTTTAGGTCTATTAGCTGTTGGTAGTTTAGTTCTTTTAGTTCATAAAAAGAAAAAAGTTGCTAGTCTGTTTTTAGTTACTACTATCGGACTGATTAGTCTTTCTAGTATGCAAGCTCTCGATATAAGCAATCCTTTGAAAGCTCCAAGTAATGAAGGAGTAGTTCAAATTGCTGGATATCGTTATATTGGATACTTACCCCTTGATGATGATGCAATTTCAGAAATTCAACATAAGGATGAGAGGACAAAAAATGTTCCAGTATCTGAAACTCAGGAAAGTATCCCTAATGAAGCGCCTAAAGCAGAGAAGCCTAAATACACTGAGCCTGTAAGTACAGTCCCAGACGAGGCTCCTAAAGCAGAGAAGCCTGACTATACGCAACCAATAGGTACAAACCTTGTAGAGCCAGCAGTTCATGAGAAACACGAATATACAGGTCCAATTGGCGGTAATTTAGTTGAACCAGAAGTTCATGAAAAACCAGAGTACACTGAACCTGTAGGTACTGTTCCAGACGAGGCTCCTAAAGCAGAGAAGCCTGACTATACGCAACCAATAGGTACAAACCTTGTAGAGCCAGCAGTTCATGAGAAACACGAATATACAGGTCCAATTGGCGGTAATTTAGTTGAACCAGCAGTTCATGAAAAACCAGCATACACTGAACCTGTAGGTACTGTTCCAGACGAGGCTCCTAAAGCAGAGAAGCCTGACTATACGCAACCAATAGGTACAAACCTTGTAGAGCCAGCAGTTCATGAGAAACACGAATATACAGGTCCAATTGGCGGTAATTTAGTTGAACCAGAAGTTCATGAAAAACCAGAGTACACTGAACCTGTAGGTACTGTTCCAGACGAGGCTCCTAAAGCAGAGAAGCCTGACTATACGCAACCAATAGGTACAAACCTTGTAGAGCCAGCAGTTCATGAGAAACACGAATATACAGGTCCAATTGGCGGTAATTTAGTTGAACCAGCAGTTCATGAAAAACCAGCATACACTGAACCTGTAGGTACTGTTCCAGACGAGGCTCCTAAAGCAGAGAAGCCTGACTATACGCAACCAATAGGTACAAACCTTGTAGAACCAGAAGTTCAACCAGCCTTACCAGAAGCGGTGGTCACAGAAAAGGGTGAACCGGAAGTTCAACCGTCCTTACCAGAAGCGGTGGTCACAGAAAAGGGGGAACCGGAAGTTCAACCAGCGTTGCCAGAAGCTGTTGTGACTGAAAAAGGGGAACCGGAAGTTCAACCAGCCTTACCAGAAGCTGTTGTGACTGAAAAAGGAGAACCGGAAGTTCAACCAGTGTTACCAGAAGCGGTAGTTACAGAAAAGGGTGAACCGGAAGTTCAGCCAGCGTTGCCAGAAGCTGTTGTGACTGAAAAAGGTGAGCCTGAAGTTCAACCAGCCTTACCTGAAGCTGTTGTAACCGAAAAAGGAGAACCGGCAGTTCAACCAGCCTTACCAGAAGCTGTTGTGACTGAAAAAGGAGAACCGGAAGTTCAACCAGCGTTGCCGGAATATACGTCAAAAGTTGCTCCAACTTTGACTTTAGATAAGGTTACAGAAGATGCGATGGATCGTTCAGCTAAATTGGATTACACTCTTGAAAATACAGGTAATGCTGAAATCAAGAGCATTATAGCTGAGATTAAAGATGGGGACACTGTTGTTAAGCGAGTTGATTTATCTAAAGAAAAATTGACAGACGCTATTCAAGGTTTGGATTTATTCAAAGATTATAAAATTGCAACAACAATGACTTACAACCGTGGTGAAGGTGATGAAACATCTAAATTAGATGAAAAACCTTTACGTTTAGAGTTGAAAAAAGTTGAAATTAAAAATATCGCATCTACTAATTTAGTGAAGGTAAATGACGATGGTACTGAAACACCTAGTGATTTCATGACTGAAAAACCTTCAGATGAAGATGTGAAGAAAATGTACTTAAAAATTACTAGTCGTGATAATAAAGTAACACGTTTAGCAGTTGATAAGATTGAGTTAGTAACTGAAAAAGAAAAAGAACTTTATAAAATTACAGCAACCGCTCAAGATTTAATTCAACATGTTGATCCATCTAAGACTAGAAATGAATACATTCATTACATTGAAAAACCTCGTCCCAAGATTGATAATGTTTACTATAATTTTAAAGATTTAGTAGACGCTATGAATGTTAATAAAAACGGTACATTTAAAATTGGTGCAGATTTGAATGCAGAAAATGTACCAACGCCTAATAAAGAATATGTACCTGGGACATTTAGAGGTACATTGACCAGTGTAGAAGGTAACCAGTATTCAATTCATAACATGAAACGTCAATTATTCGGTGGTATCGAAGGTGGTTCAGTTAAAAATATTAACTTAGCAAACGTTAATATCAATATGCCTTGGATTAATGATATTTCAGCACTTGCTAAGACTGTTAAATGCGACAGTTGAGAATATCAAGGTTACTGGTAGCATTCTTGGAAACAATAGTATTGCTGGTATTGTTAATAAGATTGATCGTGGTGGCCTGTTAAGAAATGTAGCATTTATCGGTAAATTGCAGGCTGTTGGTGATCGTGATTGGAATTTAGCTGGTATTGCTGGTGAAATTTGGAAAGGTAACTTAGATAGAGCATATGCTGATGTAACAATCACAGGTAAACGAGCTAGAGCTGCTGGACTTGTCGCGAAATCTGATAATGGTATGGATAATTTCACTGTAGGAAAAGAGGGTTCTGTTCGTCATTCAGTTGCTAAAGGTACAATTGACATTGATAATCCAGTTGATGTTGGTGGGTTTATCAGTTCTAACTGGGTATTAGGGCAAATTGAAGATAACGTATCAATGGTGAAAGTTTCTAAAGGTGAGATCTTCTATGGTTCAAGAAATATAGATGACGAAGGTGGTTACTTCTCAGGTAATAGACTTGAAAATGATTTCGTTGTTCGTGATATGAGTACAGGAGCCTCTTCATATCAACGTTCTAAACGTGTTAAAGAAATTAGTTTAGAAGAAGCTAATAAGAAAATTAAAGGGTACAATATAACAGCTAGTGGATTTGAAATTAGTGCTCTTCCTGAAGATACGCTTAACCGTACAGCACCAAAATCAGAGGAATACAAATCAACTCAAGACTACAAATCCGAACGTGATTTGGCTTATCGTAATATTGAGAAACTTCAACCATTTTATAACAAAGAATGGATTGTCAACCAAGGTAACAAACTTGCAGAAGATTCAAACTTAGCTAAGAAAGAAGTTCTTTCTGTTACGGGTATGAAAGGCGGACATTTTGTAACTGATTTGTCAGATATTGATAAGATTATGGTTCACTATGCGGATGGTACTAAGGAAGAAATGGATGTTACTAAGAATACTGATTCTAAAGTGAAACAAGTTCGTGAATATGCCATCGCTGGACAAAACGTTGTTTATACACCAAATATGGTTGAGAAAGACCGTGTGAAACTGATTGCAGATGTGAAAGAGAAGTTAGGTTCAGTTACATACGATTCGCAAGATGTTCGTAAAATTATTGGAAATCCATCTGATTTGTATCTAGAAGAAAGCTTTGCTGATGTTAAAGCTAATCTTGATAAATTTGTGAAAGCTTTAGTCGAAAATGAAGATCATCAATTGAATAGTGACGAAGCTGCGATGAAAGCACTTGTGAAGAAAATTGACGATAATAAAGCGAAAATTATGATGGCTCTATCTTACTTGAACCGTTACTATAACATTAAGTATACTGACAACAGTATGAGTATCAAAGACATTATGATATTTAAACCTGACTTCTACGGTAAAACACCAAGTGTGTTAGATCGCTTGATTAACATCGGATCTAGCGAGAAGAACTTAAAGGGTGACCGAACTCAGGATGCTTATCGTGAAATCATTGCAAGTAATACTGGTAAAGGTAGTCTTCGTAACTTCCTAGAATACAACATGCGTTTGTTTACAGAGGATAAAGACATCAATGATTGGTTTATCCACTCAGCTAAGAATGTTTATGTTTCAGAACCTAAAACTACAAATCCTGACTTTGTCAATAAACGTCATAGAGTCTTTGATGGTTTAGATAACGGTGTTCATGGTCGTATGATTTTACCACTTCTAACGCTTAAAGATGCACATATGTTCTTAATTTCAACATATAACACGATGGCGTACAGTTCATTTGAGAAATATGGAAAACATACAGAAGAAGCTCGTAATGAGTTCAAAACTAAGATTGATGAAGTTGCACATGCTCAACAAACTTATTTAGATTTCTGGTCACGTTTATCATTATCTAATGTTCGTGATAGACTTCTTAAGAGTCAAAATATGGTACCGACACCAGTTTGGGATAACCAAAACTACCATGGAGTCGACGGTGCCAACAGCATAGGATACGGAAAGAACGGGGCAATTATCAGACCTATTAGAGAATTGTATGGTCCAACTGGCAAATTCCACGCAACAAATGGAGCCATGGGAGCGATGGCAAGTATTTACGATAGTGCAAACAATAATGACCAAGTTTACTTTATGGTAACCGATTTAATATCACAATTTGGTATTTCAGCATTTACACATGAAACAACACACGTCAATGACCGAATGCTCTATTACGGAGGATACAGTCAACGTGTTGGTACAAATGCAGAAGCCTATGCACAAGGTATGCTGCAAACACCTGACAGCTCAACGACTAATGGTGAATACGGCGCACTTGGAATTAATATGGCTTACCATCGTCCAAATGATGGTAACCAATGGTACAACCCAGATCCTGACAAATTAAAGACACGTGATGACATTGACCGCTACATGAGAAACTACAATGAAGCTATGATGCTGCTTGATCATGTAGAAGCTGATGCTGTACTTCCTAAAATTAAAGGAGACAATAGTAAGTGGTTCAAGAAGATTGACAAAGAAATGCGCTCTAAGATTCAGTACAATGATCTTTTAGGTCCAAACCAATGGGATAGTGTCCGTGATTTGAAAGGTGAAGAAAAGGTAATGACTTTATCTAGCGTCAATGATTTAGTGGATAATAACTTCATGACGAAACATGGAAATCCAGGTAACGGACGTTATCGCCCTGAAGATTATGCTGTCAACTCAGCATATGTAAACGTCAATATGATGGCTGGTATTTATGGTGGTAATACTAGTCTTGGAGCTCCTGGTTCATTATCATTCAAACACAATGCCTTCCGCATGTGGGGTTATTATGGATATGACAAAGGTTTCACTAGTTATGTATCTAACAAATACAAAGATGCAGCTATTAAAGAAAATAAAGGTTTGCTAGGCGATGACTTTATTATCAAGAAAGTATCTGGAGACAAGTTCAAGACACTTGAAGAGTGGAAGAGACATTGGTACGAGGAGGTTCTTGCTAAAGCTAAGAAAGGCTTTGAAGGTATCGATATTGATGGCGTCCATATCAGTAACTATGATGAATTAAGGCCTTTATTTGATAAAGCAGTCGAAGAAGATTTGAAAAAAACAGATGACTTCTCTCATACTGTAGCTCTTAAATCTAAGGTATTCAAAGCCCTTCTTAAAAACACAGACGGTTTCTTTAACCAACTGTTTAAAGAAGACATTTAAATGTTTAAAATATAAAGAGGACAGTTTTTTGCTCCCTCTGAAAAGTCATCATTTGATGGCTTTCAAAAAGCACCTCAAAAAAGGTATTGCAACTTGGCAATACCTTTTTTTGGCTCTTTTATCTTGTCCTTGTTTCAATTGACGATACCACATTATGTACTGTTTTGCTTCATTTTATTATAAAAGGACTTAGTCTTATGCAGTACAGAACTAAATCCTTTCAATAATTATTTGTGCAACTTTTTGGGGTTAGTAAAGAGAAGCTCGTTTTTGTTCATTCTCTTTCTGTGTCAAGTCTCTTAATCTTTATTTTCGTATGGTAAGATCAAGTTCAAGATGATTCCTGTCATGGCTGATAGGGCAGTACCTGAAAGTGTAACTGGACCGAGTTTAAGGATAGCTCCTCCAAGTCCAAGGACCAACATAGCACTTGCGATGATTAGGGTTACGCATTTGACCAAAATCAACACGTTCTTTGATCAAGACTTTCAAACCGTTGCTGGCGATAACCCCGTAGAGAAGGATTGACATACCACCAAGTACAGCATTTGGAATGGTTGAAATCAAGGCAGTGAATTTACCAAGGAAGCTGAGGGCAATCGCGATAAAAGCAGCGTTACGGATAACTGAGACAGAAGCGATACGAGTCATACCGATAACCCCTGTATTTTCTCCGTAAGTTGTATTGGCTGGTCCACCAAGAAAGGCAGAAACTGAAGTTGCGATACCGTCACCAAGAAGAGTACGGTGAAGTCCTGGTTCTTTCAAGAATTGACGGCCACAGATTTGACCCAAAACAGTATGGTCACCGATATGTTCAGAAATTGTTACGATAGCGATTGGCAAGATAGCGATGGTTTCTGGACCAAAGTAAAGATTGTATTCTTTAAAGGCACCACCTGTGCTAAATGGTAAGTAGAAACCAGGAATTTCAAACCAGTTAGCTTTTAGAACTGGTGTAAAGTCAACCAAACCAAGAGTTAGCGCGAAGAGGTAACCACCGATAATGGCAAAGAGGAATGGAATGATTCGTAGGAAGCCTTTTCCTTTTGTATTGATAAAGGCAGCAATTAAGAAAGTAACAACTGCTACAAGAGCATTTTTCCAATTCCCATCAGCTACAAGACCAGCGTTGGTAACAGCTGAACCTGCAAGTCCAAGACCGATAACGATGATCATAGGTCCGATGATGATTGGTGGCAAGAGTTTATCAATCCATTTTGTACCTGCAAAACGAACACCAGCAGCCACAAGGACATAGACCAAACCAGTCAAGATAACCCCTGTTTGAGCAGCAGATACATCACCACCCATTTCTTTCATAGCAAGAGACATTGCTGTGATGAAGGCAAAAGAAGAACCTAGATAAACTGGAACTCTAAAACCAGTTGAAATCATGTAGATGAGTGTTCCAACACCCGAAGCAAAAAGGGCAACAGATACAGGCATTCCCAAAATCAATGGTACCAAAATGGTCGCACCAAACATGGCAAAAACGTGTTGGAAACTAAGGAGAATTCCTTTGCCAGCTGAAGGACGTTGGTCAACGTCTAGTAACAAATCAACAGTTGATTCTTGTTTCATATAAACCTCACTTTTGGGCATCAAAAAAGAGCCCATTATTTTACAGCAATAGGCCCTCAGAGTAAGACTTCTTTAAAATCTAGACTTTAAAGAGTTTCAAATATTTCTGCGTCTTCGTCACCTCACGGGATGACATTAAAAACCTTTGCTTGTGATAGTATAGCAAAAATTACAAACTTTGTAAATATTTTTTTACTTAAAAATTTAAAGCGGGCGTTTATTTGGCATGCCAGCCTTACGTGGATATTTATTTGGTGTTTCTTTTTTCTTTTCTACCACTGTGATGTAACGCGGATCTCCATTTGGTAGGGCGTAGCTGAGATTATCTTCTACTTTGCTAAAAAGGAGGTTGAGGGCATTCTTAGCTTCTAATAACTCCTCAGGCGCATTGCTGGCCTTGAGTGCCAATAATTTTCCGCCAACTTTAAGGTATGGAATAGTCAATTCAGACAAAACCTGCATGCGGGCAACCGCACGAGCCGTTACAAAATCATATTGAGCACGGAAGTTCTTGTCTTGGGCAAAGTCTTCTGCACGTCCATGGTAAAAATGAACATCATCCAAATCCAGTTCTTGAGCCAAAAGTTGGAGGAAGTTGATGCGCTTGTTGAGAGAATCAATGATAGTCACATCTAACTGAGGATAGAGAATTTTCATCGGCAGACTAGGAAATCCCGCTCCAGCTCCAATATCAAGAAGTTTGATAGTTTCATTGGGAATCAAACTTTGAAGAATGGGTGCAATCGAATCGTAAAAATGTTTGAGATAAACTTCTTCCTTGTCCGTAATGGCTGTTAAATTAATCTTTTCATTCCACTCGACCAAGAGTTCAAAATAACGTTCAAATTGTTTTTTTTGCTGATCCGAAAGTGGAAGATTTTGCTCGGCAAGCAAGTTGTAAAATGTTTCTGGTTTCATAGTTATTTCCTTCTTTAGTATCATCTTATTTTACCACAATCATTAAAAATTTGATATACTGGTACTAATCTAAAAGTAGAAAGGACTTATATAATGACTTGGATTATTCTTGGAGTTTTGGCTCTTATTGTTATTTTTGTGATTGTTAGCTATAACGGTTTGGTTAAAAATCGTATGCAAACAAAGGAGGCTTGGAGTCAGATTGATGTTCAGTTGAAACGTCGAAATGATCTCTTGCCAAACTTGATTGAGACTGTAAAAGGTTATGCCAAATATGAAGGTTCTACCCTTGAAAAGGTGGCAGAACTGCGTAACCAAGTAGCGGCAGCGACTTCACCAGCAGAAGCTATGAAAGCTAGTGATGCCCTCACTCGTCAGGTTTCAGGTATTTTTGCAGTTGCAGAAAGCTACCCAGACTTGAAAGCTAGTGCCAACTTTGTTAAATTGCAAGAGGAGTTGACAAACACAGAAAATAAAATTTCTTACTCTCGTCAACTCTACAACAGTGTTGTCAGCAACTACAATGTAAAATTAGAAACTTTCCCAAGCAATATTATCGCTGGAATGTTTGGATTTAAAGCAGCAGATTTCCTTCAAACACCAGAAGAGGAAAAGGCAGTTCCTAAGGTTGATTTTAGCGGTTTAGGTGACTAAGATGTTGTTTGATCAAATTGCAAGCAATAAACGAAAAACGTGGATTTTGTTGCTGGTATTTTTCCTACTCTTAGCTCTTGTTGGCTATGCGGTTGGTTACCTCTTTATGCGATCTGGGCTTGGTGGTTTGGTTATCGCACTGATTATCGGCTTTATCTATGCTTTGTCCATGATTTTTCAATCAACAGAGATTGTCATGTCCATGAATGGAGCGCGTGAGGTTGATGAGCAAACGGCACCAGACCTTTACCATGTAGTGGAAGATATGGCTATGGTGGGTCAGATTCCCATGCCACGAGTTTTCATCATTGATGATCCAGCCTTAAATGCTTTTGCGACAGGTTCTAATCCTCAAATGCGGCGGTTGCTGCGACGTCAGGTCTCCTAGCTATCATGAATCGCGAGGAGCTAGAAGCTGTTATGGGACATGAGGTTAGTCATATTCGTAATTACGATATCCGTATTTCGACTATTGCTGTCGCTCTCGCTAGTGCTATCACCATGCTTTCTAGTATGGCAGGTCGTATGATGTGGTGGGGTGGCGCAGGTCGTAGACGAAGTGACGATGATCGAGATGGAAATGGCTTAGAAATCATTATGCTAGTGGTTTCCCTACTAGCTATTGTGTTGGCACCTCTCGCTGCAACCTTGGTACAACTAGCTATTTCTCGTCAGAGGGAATTTCTAGCTGATGCTTCTAGTGTCGAGTTGACTCGCAATCCTCAAGGGATGATCAATGCTCTACGTAAGTTGGACAATAGCGAGCCGATGCATCACCATGTCGATGATGCTAGTAGCGCACTTTATATCAATGATCCCAAGAAAGGGGGAGGGTTCCAAAAACTATTTTATACCCACCCACCTATTTCAGAACGGATTGAGCGTTTGAAACATATGTAAAATTTGCCTATACAATCCTAAAAATGAGCATTCTCGTAGTTGGAGATGCTCATTTTCTTATATAAGAAATTCAGAAATCAATTTGTTATGATACAACTTATATTCTTCAAAAATCTCTTCAAACCGCATCAGATTCGCCTTGCCGTACTTAAGTCCAGCCTGCGGCTAGCTTCCTAGTTTGCTCTTTGATTTTCATTGAGTATTAGAATTTCTTTAGGAAACTTCGTTCAGAACACATGATATATCGAAGAAGAATTTAGCATCTATGTCAAATGGAGGAGGGCAACTGATCTCGTTTTTCGCAAATTAGAGAATATTTTTGGCGTGCTAAGAGTGTGTGTTAGAGACAAGTAGGCCAGCGTAGTAGAGCTAGGATTCATCTTAATGAGCATGGGGGTTACAAAATTGTCCAAGAATTCAATCTACAAATCAGTTATTTAAAAATCACTGTGTTCTTTTAGCTAGAAGTTAGTTTTTGTCCAGCCTCTTTTATAGGCGATTTCGGAAAACTTCATACATGAGAATAGCCGCAGCAACACTGGCATTGAGACTTTGAACATGTCCATTCATCGGAATGGTAATCATCTCATCAACCTGTTTTTTGATGTTGCTAGAGATACCTTTTCCTTCATTTCCAATGATGAGGGCAATTTTCCCTTTTGTATTCCACTTGTGGCAAGGAGTACCGTTCATATCCGTTCCAAAGGTCCAGAAGCCTTCATCCTTGAGTTTGTCCAGAGTTTGGCTTAGATTGGTCACTCGAGCAATTGGAACGTGCTCAATAGCCCCTGTGGCTGTTTTGGCAACGACAGGTGTTACTCCGACAGCACGGTGCTTGGGAATGATGACTCCGGAAACATTGGTCGCATCGGCTGTTCGCAAGATAGAACCCAGATTATGGGGATCGGTTAAACCATCTAGAATCAATAGAAGTGGATTTTCTTCTTGACGCGTTTTGGCAAGGATGTTATCCAGCTCGCTATAGGCAAATTCAGACACTCGTAGAACAAACCTTGGTGGACAGCACCTTCAGTCATCTCAGAGAGGGATTTTTTTGAAGTCCAAGAAATGGATACCTTCTTTTCTGTAGCCAGTTCTTTGACTTTCTCAACATTCTTACCTCGGAGATCTTCTTGGAGGTAAAGTTTGTTTCCTGTGTTTGCAAGGAGGGCTTCGGTAACGGCGTGAACGCCATAGACAATATCATTTGTTTTCATGCCTCTATTATAACACAAAACCCCGTCTTGCAACGGGATTTTCTTTATTCTAGAATCAGTAAACCATCTTTAACTGCAAATGGGTCTTTTTCATTGATACGGTCGTAAAACATGATACCGTTGATGTGGTCAATTTCATGCTGAACAACGATAGAGTTGTAGCCTTTAAGTTTGATGCGATGTTTTTCTCCATCTTTGTCAAAGTAGTCAACAGTAACGCGAGCATGGCGAACAACATAGCCAGGAACATTGCGGTCAACAGAGAGGCAACCTTCTCCTTCGCCAAGAGCAGCATCTTGAACCGAGTGAGAGACGATTTTTGGGTTGTACATAATAGCTTGTAAGTCGTAGGCTTCCTGAGGAGTTTCGCCTTCTTCAACAATATTTGGCACCAAAACAGCGATAATGCGTTTTGAGATATCTAATTGAGGAGCAGCAAGTCCAACCCCACCGCGGAGCCCCATCTTTTCAGCCATGACAGGATCTTGGGAATGTTTGAGGAATTGCATCATCTTTTCGCCAAGAATGATTTCCTGGTCAGACAAGGGGAAAGTGACTTCCTCAGCAACTGCGCGAAGAGTCGGATTCCCCTCGCGGATAATATCGTTCATATCAATTAAGTGAGCAGCTTTTGTAATACGTTCTATAGCAGACATTTTCTCTCCTTTCATTACCTCTACATGATATCACAAAATGACAAGGATTGAAAGCATTACGGCATCGAGCTTTTATAGAAAATGCCTTTTAGGTTCGATTCAATTGTGAAAGAAATACTTATCTGTGTTATAATAAAAAGAAAAGGCTTGCATTAGAAAGTAGGGAGAATGAAGATGCAAAGAAGACAAGATAGACATAAACGTGGACCAGTTTTTCGCTTTGTGAAAGGTTTGGTCAACTTTTTTAGACGTTATCGTAAGTGGAGTAACAAGGGATTTGTGGCGGTACTCTTGCTAGCAGTTGCTTTATCAATGGGCTTGGTTTTGTTGTTTGAAAGCTTCCAAGGCATGCCTATGACCAGTCAAAAACGAGATACTATTTTTCAAGAAGGAACTAAGAAAAAGTCTCAGGAGCAGGAAGAGGAAAAAACTGCTAGAATTATGGCTCATGGTGATTTGCTTTATCATGATATTCTTTACTTTTCAGCAAAAAAGGATGATGGAACGTATGATTTTCATGAGAATTTTGAGTATGTTACTCCTTGGCTTAAGCAGCAGACTTAGCTATTGGTGACTTTGAAGGAACCATTAATAAGGATCATTATTTAGCAGGTTATCCTCTCTTTAATGCTCCTGCTGAAGTTATGGATGCCATTAAGGATGCAGGTTATCATGTTCTAGATTTAGCTCATAATCACATTTTGGATTCGCAAATTGAGGGAGTTATTTCAACAGCCGATATTATTGAGAAAGCTGGAATCACTCCAATCGGAGTTTATACGCATGAGCCACGTGATCAGGCTCCGCTGGTCATTAAGGAAGTGAATGGTATCAAGGTTGCACTTTTGGCTTATTCTTATGGATTTAATGGAATTGAGCAAAATATTTCTCAAGAGGATTATAATCACTATCTTTCAGATTTAGATGAAAATAAAATGAAGTCTGAAATTGAACGGGCGGAAAAGGAAGCAGATATCACCATTATCATGCCACAAATGGGTGTTGAGTATCGCATAGAACCGACTGAAGAGCAAAAGGCTCTTTATCACAAGATGATTGATTGGGGAGCAGATATTATCTTTGGAGGGCATCCACACGTAGTTGAACCGTCTGAAATTGTTGAAAAAGATGGGGACAAGAAACTCATTATCTATTCAATGGGGAACTTCATTTCCAATCAACGAATTGAGACCATGCAAGGGGTAGAGAATGCTAAGTGGACTGAACGTGGCGTTCTCATGGACGTGACCATTAAGAAGAAGGATGGAAAAACAACTATCGGCACAGCTAAAGCTCATCCTACTTGGGTCAATCGAACACCAAAGGGAACCTTTTCACCAGAAGGCTATCCTTTATATCATTATCAAACCTATATCTTGGAAGATTTTATAGAGGGTGGCAGTCATCGTGACCAATTAGATGAAGCGACTAAGGAACGAATTGATACAGCCTACAAAGAAATGAACGAACATGTGGGATTGAAGTGGGATTAGTTTGAATCCAGAGGAAAGTAAATGACGATTAAAGTAATTGCGACAGATATGGATGGAACCTTGCTGGATGCTAGAGGCCAGCTGGATCTCCCACGCTTGGAAAAGATTTTAGATCAGTTGGATAAAAGGGGCATTCGTTTTGTCATCGCGACGGGCAATGAAATTCACCGCATGAGGCAACTACTGGGGCACTTGGTGGATCGAGTGGTTCTAGTTGTTGCTAACGGTGCTCGTATTTTTGAAAACAATGAACTGATTCAGGCTCAGACTTGGGATGATGCCATTGTCGATAAGGCTTTGGCTCATTTCAAGGGTCGAGAGTGTCAGGATCAGTTTGTTGTGACGGCTATGAAGGGTGGTTTCGTCAAGGAAGGTACGATTTTCACAGACCTTGAAAGTTTTATGACTCCAGAAATGATTGAAAAATTCTACCAACGGATGCAGTTTGTGGATGAGTTAACATCTGACCTTTTTGGAGGTGTGCTCAAGATGAGTATGGTTGTTGGTGAAGAGCGTTTGAGTTCGGTTTTGGAAGAAATCAATGACCTCTTTGATGGCCGTGTTCGTGCTGTATCCAGTGGCTATGGTTGCATTGATATCCTTCAAGCTGGAATTCATAAAGCATGGGGCTTGGAAGAATTACTCAAGCGCTGGGACTTGAAAGCCCAACAAATCATGGCTTTTGGTGACAGTGAAAATGATGTTGAAATGCTTGAAATGGCTGGAATTGCCTATGCGATGGAAAATGCTGATGAGAAAGCCAAAGCTGTGGCTACTGCTCTTGCGCCAGCCAATAGCCAAGGAGGAGTTTATCAAGTCTTGGAAAATTGGTTAGAAAAAGGAGAATGAAGTGGCAGTACAGTTATTAGAAAATTGGCTCCTAAAGGAACAAGAAAAAATCCAAACCAAGTATCGTCACTTAAATCAGGTTTCTGTTGTAGAGCCAGACATTATTTTTATTGGGGATTCCATTGTCGAATACTACCCTCTGCAGGAATTATTTGGGACTTCAAAAACGATTGTCAATCGAGGAATTCGTGGTTATCAGACTAGCTTGTTACGAGAGAACCTTGATGCTCATCTATATGGTGGGGCGGTAGATAAAATTGTCCTTCTGATTGGAACAAATGATATCGGAAAGGATGTGCCTGTGAATGATGCTCTCAATAATCTCGAAGCTATCATACAGTCTATTGCTCGCGATTATCCATTGGCTGAGATTAAATTACTTTCTATTTTGCCAGTCAATGAGGGAGAGGAGTACAAGCAGACAGTCTATATCCGCACAAATGAAAAAATTCAGGAGTGGAATCAAGCCTATCAAGATCTTGCTTCTGCCTATATGCAGGTAGAATTTGTGCCAGTTTTTGATAGTTTGACAGACCAGGCAGGCCAACTCAAAAAAGATTATACAACTGATGGGTTGCACCTTAGTGTTACTGGTTATCAGGTTTTGACCAAAGCTTTGAAAGACCATCTTTTTTAGTTAGTTGATTTCCCTTTTGCATTTTTTAGTTAGATAAGGTATAATGGTTTTATTGTCTTTTGGGGTCGTTACGGATTCGACAGGCATTATGAGGCATATTTTGCGACTCGTGTGGCGACGTAAACGCTCAGTTAAATATAACTGCAAAAAATAACACTTCTTACGCTCTAGCTGCCTAAAAACCAGCAGGCGTGACCCGATTTGGATTGCTCGTGTTCAATGACAGGTCTTATTATTAGCGAGATACGATCAAGTCTTGTCTAGTGGCTTGATAAGAGATTGATAGACTCGCAGTTTCTAGGCTTGAGTTATGTGTCGAGGGGCTGTTAAACTAATACATAACCTATGGTTGTAGACAAATATGTTGGCAGGTGTTTGGACGTGGGTTCGACTCCCACCGGCTCCATTATTCCTTTGCATTCTTTTGCATTCCTTGGTAAAACGTTGTTAAATCAACGTTTTTTATTTTTATCTTTAGTATTCCTTGGTATTCTTTTGTAAAAAAGGGAGTCACAAACAGACCCTAAAGCAGACCCTGTTTTTAAAAAAGGGATACAAAAAAGGATACAACATTTTTGTAGTATCCTAAAAATCTATGTACTTCACAAAGCGTTCTTCGGCTCCATTATGCGTTTTTGTGATTTTAAAACTTGTTAGCTGATTTTTTACAATCCAGCGAAATCTTTGATTTCTTGTGCTGACATTGAAGAGTCACAACGAACACTGATTTGTCCACCTGCAATGTGAATAAATCCTGGTACAGTTGGGATTCCGTAGCGTGAACGGAATTCTTGTAACTCATTGAGTTGGCTTGCTTCTTCACTATTGATGAAGTAGATGTGAGCTTTGGTTTCAGCTACGACACCTGCTAAAGTACCTGCAAATTTACGGCAGTAAGGGCAAGTTTTGCGACCGATAAAGAAGGTTGCAGTTTCTTTTTTATCAAGAGCTTCTTGCGCACGCGCAACTGTAGTGACTTCAAGGTCTTTGATATTATCTAAAAATTGTTCCATGAGATTACCTCGCTTTCATTGATATGTCTAGTATGCCATAAAGTTTCTAAAATTGCTTAGATTTGATACGAAAAAAAGATGAGATTGGTTTTCTCATCTTTTATAGGTGTTTATTTTACAAAAGCATTGATTTCTGCTTCGATGTTAGCAATTTTAGCTTGTGATTCTTCGTTGGTTTCACCTACAACTGCAATGTAGAACTTGATTTTTGGTTCTGTCCCTGAAGGGCGAACGGCAATCCAAGAACCGTCAGCAAGTGTATATTTCAAAACATCACTTGGAGGAGTTGTTAAGTTTGTAACAGTACCGTCAGCAGCAGTAGCAGTTTGTGCCTTGAAGTCTTCTACGATAGTGATAGCTGTTGCGTTCCATTCTTTTGGAGCATTGTTACGGAATTTAGCCATAATCGCTTTGATTTGTTCAGCACCATCGACACCTGAAAGGGTAACAGAGATAGTCTTTTCTGCATAGTAGCCGTACTCTTTGTAGATTTCTTCGATGCCGTCCGCAAGTGTTAAACCACGTGAACGGTAGTAGGCAGCAAGTTCAGCAACGACAAGGACGGCTTGGATTGCATCTTTATCACGTACAAATGGTTTAATCAAGTAACCGAAGCTTTCTTCAAATCCCATCATGTAAGTGTGATTGTGTTTTTCTTCGAATTCTTGGATTTTTTCAGCGATAAATTTGAAACCAGTCAGAACGTTGAACATGGTTGCTCCGTAGCTTTCAGCGATCTTCGTTACCAAGTCAGTTGATACGATAGATTTACATAGGGCTGCATTTTCAGGAAGAGTTCCAGCGTTTTTGTGGGCTTCCAAGATGTATTTTGCCATGATAGCACCGATTTGGTTACCTGATAGGTTGAGGTAGCTACCATCTTTTTGAAGAACTTCAACACCAACACGGTCAGCATCTGGGTCAGTTGCCACAAGAACATCTGCACCAACTTTACGACCAAGTTCTTCAGCAAGGGCAAAGGCTGCTTGGCTTTCTGGGTTTGGAGATTTTACAGTTGAGAAGTTAGGGTCAGCAGTTGCTTGCGCTTCAACGACTTGAACAGAGTCAAATCCTGCTTGGGCAAGAGCACGACGAGCCAACATTTCACCAGTACCATGAAGTGGTGTGTAGACAATTTTCATGTCTTTACCAAATTCTTCAATCAAGGCTGGGTTGATGTTTACGTCTTTAACCTCTTTAAGGTATTCTACGTCAACAGCTTCGCCGATAACTTCAATCAAGCCAGAAGCTTTTTCAGCTTCCACATCAGCAACTTCTACCGCAAATGGGTTTTCGATTGCACGGATATAAGTAGTCAAAGCGTCTGCATCATGTGGAGGCATTTGTCCACCGTCTTCACCGTAAACTTTGTAACCGTTAAATGGTGCAGGATTGTGGCTAGCTGTGACCATGATACCCGCGAAACAGTTGAGGTGACGAACTGCAAATGATAGTTCTGGAGTTGGACGAAGGCTTTCAAATACATAAGATTTGATACCATGTTTAGCAAGAACTGCCGCAGATTCAAAGGCAAACTCAGGTGAGAAGTGACGGCTATCGTAGGCGATTGCGACACCACGTTCTTTTTCGTTTCCACCTTTTGATTCAATCAAACGAGCCAAACCTTCAGTAGCTTGGCGAACAACGTAGATGTTGATGCGGTTTGTACCAGCACCAATCAAGCCACGCATCCCTGCAGTACCAAATTCAAGATTTGTATAGAAGGCATCTTCTTTCGTTTTTTCATCCATATTTTCCAAATCTTGACGAAGGTAGTCAGGAAGCTCCGCAAAATCAACCCATTTCTGGTAATTTTCTTGGTAAGACATTAAAATTCTCCTTTTTGTAAATTGTTTTAACCGTTCACATTATAGCACTTTTTAGCGTTTTAGTAAAACGGTAGCATAATTTTCAGAAAAGTAGTGACATATGCCTGTTTATCAAGTCTTGAATGCCTTAGGGAAACATGCTATACTACTTGTATGATTATTTTACAAGCTAATAAAATTGAACGTTCTTTTGCAGGAGAAGTTCTTTTTGATAATATCAACCTGCAGGTTGATGAACGAGACCGGATTGCTCTTGTTGGGAAAAATGGTGCAGGTAAGTCTACTCTTTTGAAGATTTTGGTTGGAGAAGAGGAGCCAACTAGCGGAGAAATCAATAAGAAAAAAGATATTTCTCTATCTTACCTAGCCCAAGATAGCCGTTTTGAGTCTGAAAACACTATCTACGATGAAATGCTTCATGTCTTTGATGATTTGCGTCGGACTGAGAAACAACTGCGTCAGATGGAGTTGGAGATGGGTAAAAAGTCTGGTGAGGATTTGGATAAACTGATGTCCGATTACGATCGCTTATCTGAGGATTTTCGCCAAGCAGGCGGCTTTACCTATGAAGCTGATATTCGAGCGATTTTGAATGGATTCAAGTTTGACGAGTCTACGTGGCAGATGAAAATTGCTGAGCTTTCGGGTGGTCAAAATACTCGCTTAGCTCTGGCCAAAATGCTTCTTGAAAAGCCCAATCTCTTGGTCTTGGACGAGCCAACCAACCACTTGGATATCGAAACCATTGCCTGGCTAGAGAATTACTTGGTAAACTATAGCGGTTCCCTCATTATTGTAAGCCACGACCGTTACTTCTTGGACAAGGTTGCGACGATTACGCTAGATTTGACCAAGCATTCCTTGGATCGTTATGTGGGCAATTACTCTCGTTTTGTCGAGTTGAAGGAGCAAAAGCTAGCTACTGAGGTAAAAAACTATGAAAAGCAGCAGAAGGAAATTGCTGCTCTGGAAGACTTTGTCAATCGCAATTTAGTCCGTGCTTCGACGACCAAACGTGCCCAATCTCGTCGTAAACAACTAGAAAAAATGGACTGCTTAGACAAGCCGGAAGCTGGTAAGAAAGCAGCCAACATGGCTTTCCAGTCTGAAAAAACGTCTGGTAATGTTGTATTGACTGTTGAAAATGCGGCTATAGGCTATGATGGGGAAGTTCTGTCACAACCGATTAACCTAGACCTTCGTAAAATGAATGCTGTCGCTATCGTCGGTCCAAATGGTATTGGAAAATCAACCTTTATCAAGTCTATTGTGGACCAGATTCCTTTTATCAAAGGTGAAAAGCGCTTTGGGGCAAATGTTGAAGTTGGTTACTATGACCAAACGCAAAGCAAGCTGACACCAAGTAATACGGTACTTGATGAACTTTGGAATGATTTTAAACTGACACCAGAAGTTGAAATCCGTAACCGTCTAGGTGCCTTCCTTTTCTCAGGAGATGATGTTAAAAAATCAGTTGGTATGCTGTCAGGTGGAGAGAAAGCTCGTTTGCTTTTGGCTAAATTGTCTATGGAGAATAACAACTTCCTGATCCTTGACGAGCCGACCAACCACTTGGATATTGATAGCAAGGAAGTGTTGGAAAATGCCTTGATTGACTTTGATGGAACTCTTCTATTTGTCAGCCACGACCGTTACTTTATCAATCGTGTAGCAACTTCTGTACTGGAATTGTCTGAGAAGGGTTCGACTCTTTACCTGGGAGATTACGACTACTATGTTGAGAAGAAAGCAGAAGTAGAAATGAGTCAGACTGAGGAAGCTTCAACTAACAATCAAGTAAAAGAAGCAAGTCCAGTTAATGACTATCAGGCCCAGAAAGAAAGTCAAAAAGAAGTTCGCAAGCTCATGAGACAAATTGAAAGTCTAGAAGCTGAAATCGAAAAGCTAGAAAGTCAAAGCCAAGCCATTTCTGAACAAATGTTGGGAAACAAACGATGCCGACAAACTGATGGAACTGCAGGCTGAGCTGGACAAAATCAGTCATCGTCAGGAAGAAGCCATGCTTGAGTGGGAAGAGTTATCAGAGCAGGTGTAAAGATGGAACATCTTGGAAAAGTATTTCGTGAATTTCGGACAAGTGGAAATTATTCTTTAAAGGAGGCGGCAGGGGAGTCCTGTTCAACCTCTCAGTTATCTCGCTTTGAGCTTGGGGAGTCTGATCTAGCAGTCTCACGTTTCTTTGAGATTTTGGATAACATTCATGTCACAATCGAAAATTTCATGGATAAGGCTAGGGATTTTCATAATCATGAACATGTTGCCATGATGGGACAAATTATTCCGCTTTACTACTCAAATGATATTGCAGGTTTTCAAAAGCTTCAAGAAGAACAACTTGAAAAGGCTAAGAGTTCGACAAATCCCCTATATTTTGAGCTGAACTGGATTTTGCTACAGGGTCTGATTTGTCAAAGAGATTCGAGTTATGAGATGAAGCAGGATGATTTGGATAAGGTAGCAGATTATCTCTTCAAAACAGAAGAATGGACCATGTATGAGTTGATTCTTTTCGGGAACCTCTATAGTTTCTACGATGTGGACTATGTCACACGGATTGGTAGAGAAGTTATGGAGAGGGAAGAATTTTACCAAGAGATTGGGCGTCATAAGAGATTGGTTTTGATTTTGGCCCTCAATTGTTACCAGCATTGTTTAGAGCATTCTTCTTTTGATAATGCTAGCTATTTCGAGGCTTATACAGAGAAGATTATTGGTAAAAATATTAGTCTGTATGAACGGAATATTTTACATTACCTCAAAGGTTTTGCATTATATCAAAAAGGAAAGTGTAAAGAAGGTTGTAGCCAAATGCAAGAAGCCATGCATATTTTTGACGTGCTAGGTCTTCCAGAGCAAGTAGCATACTATCAGGAACACTACGAAAAATTTGTCAAAGATTAATTTTCCCAAATAAGGGAAAAAGAAAAAAGCTCCTTTCGGTTTTGATACAATAGTTTCAAAATTTGAGAGGAGTTTTTATATGAATCGCTATGCAGTACAGCTGATTAGTCGTGGAGCTGTTAACAAGATAGGGAATATGCTCTATGATTATGGAAATAGTGTCTGGTTGGCTTCTATGGGAACCATCGGACAGACAGTTTTAGGAATGTATCAGATTTCTGAACTGGTCACATCTATTCTCGTAAATCCTTTTGGCGGAGTCATTTCAGACCGTTTTTCTCGTCGTAAGATTTTAATGGTGACAGACCTTGTTTGTGGGATTCTTTGTCTGGCTATTTCTTTTATAAGGAATGACAGCTGGATGATTGGAGCTTTGATTTTTGCCAATATTGTGCAGGCTATTGCTTTTGCCTTTTCTAGACCGGCAAATAAGGCCATTATCACAGAATTGGTAGAGAAGGATGAACTGGTCCTCTACAATTCTCGTTTGGAATTAGTGATGCAGGTTGTCAGTGTGAGTTCTCCTGTGCTTTCTTTTCTGGTTTTACAATTTGCAAGTCTTCGCATTACCTTGGTATTAGATGCCCTTAGTTTTTTCCTCGCTTTTGGTTTGGTAGCCTTGCTTCCCAAAAAAGAAGAGAAGGCTTTTGGAGAGAAGAAACTTACATTTAAAGTTATTTGTGCTGATATCAAGGAGGGAGTTCACTATATTGTGAAGCAAAGGGAAATCTTCTTTTTACTAGTCATGGCTTCAAGTGTCAATTTTTTCTTTGCAGCTTTTAATTACCTCCTTCCCTTTTCAAATCAGCTCTATGGAGTACAAGGTGCCTATGCTACTATTTTAACAATGGGTGCTATTGGGTCTATTGTTGGGGCGCTGCTAGCTAGTAAGATTAAAGCCAGTATGGAAATGCTTCTGTTTTTATTGGCTCTGACTGGACTTGGAGTGATGATAATGGGATTCACCCTCCCCTCCTATCTTACTTTTTCAGGCAATTTCGTTTGTGAATTGTTTATGACGATGTTCAATATTCACTTTTTTACTCAGGTACAAACCAAGGTTGATGGTGAATATCTGGGAAGAGTTCTCAGTTCGATTTATACCTTAGCTATACTATTTATGCCTATTGCAACAGGTTTAATGACCTGGCTTCCAAGTGTTCATCTTTATTCTTTCTTGATTATTGGACTTGGAGTTGTCGTTTTATCTTTCTTAGCTCTCGGATATGTTCGAACTCATTTTGAAAAAGAGACATAAGTTTGCTTGGACTCCAAAAATAATTCCAATCTAAGTGTTTTTCCGCCCTTCTCGTTTGTGAGAAGGGCTTAATTTATGGTAAAATAGTTTTATGAATAAAAGAATGAATGAGTTGGTCGCCTTGCTCAACCGCTATGCGACTGAGTACTATACCAGCGATAATCCCTCGGTTTCAGACAGTGAGTATGATCGCCTTTACCGAGAGTTGGTTGAGTTAGAAACTGCTTATCCAGATCAAGTGCTAGCAGACAGTCCGACCCATCGTGTTGGTGGCAAGGTTTTAGATGGTTTTGAAAAATACAGTCATCAGTATCCTCTTTATAGTTTGCAGGATGCTTTTTCACGTGAGGAGCTTGAAGCTTTTGATGCGCGTGTTCGTAAGGAAGTGGCTCATCCGACCTATATTTGTGAGCTGAAAATCGATGGCTTATCTATCTCGCTTAATTATGAAAAGGGGATTTTAGTTGCTGGGGCAACACGTGGAGACGGTTCTGTTGGGGAGAATATCACGGAAAACCTCAAGCGTGTTAAGGACATTCCTTTGACCTTGCCAGAAGAACTAGATATCACAGTTCGTGGGGAATGTTATATGCCACGCGCTTCTTTTGACCAGGTCAACCAAGCTCGCCAAGAAAATGGAGAGCCTGAATTTGCCAATCCTCGTAATGCAGCGGCAGGAACCTTGCGTCAGTTGGATACAGCAGTAGTTGCCAAGCGTAATCTTGCGACTTTCCTCTATCAAGAAGCCAGCCCGTCAACTCGTGATAGCCAAGAAAAGGTTTTGAGGCATCTAGAACAACTCGGTTTTGTGGTCAATCCTAAGCGAATTCTGGCTGAAAACATAGATGAAATCTGGAATTTTATCCAAGAAGTAGGACAGGAACGAGACAGTCTTCCCTATGATATCGATGGGGTGGTGATCAAGGTTAATGACTTAGCAAACCAAGAAGAACTCGGTTTTACCGTCAAGGCTCCAAAGTGGGCAGTAGCCTACAAGTTTCCTGCTGAAGAAAAAGAAGCTCAACTACTCTCAGTTGACTGGACAGTTGGCCGTACGGGTGTTGTAACCCCAACTGCAAATCTAACACCAGTACAACTGGCTGGTACAACTGTTAGTCGTGCAACTCTGCACAATGTGGATTATATTGCTGAAAAAGATATCCGCAAAGACGACACGGTTATCGTCTATAAGGCTGGGGACATCATCCCTGCCGTTTTACGTGTAGTAGAGTCCAAACGGGTTTCTGAAGAAAAACTAGATATCCCTACAAACTGCCCAAGTTGTGACTCTGACTTGTTGCACTTTGAGGATGAAGTTGCTTTGCGTTGTATCAATCCGCGCTGTCCTGCTCAAATCATGGAAGGTTTGATTCATTTTGCTTCTCGTGATGCTATGAATATTACAGGCCTTGGTCCATCTATTGTTGAGAAACTATTTGCTGCTAATTTGGTTAAGGATGTGGCGGATATTTACCGATTACAAGAAGAAGATTTCCTCCTTTTAGAGGGTGTTAAGGAAAAGTCTGCTTCTAAACTGTATCAAGCCATTCAAGCATCTAAGGAAAATTCTGCTGAGAAGCTCTTGTTTGGTCTAGGCATTCGCCATGTCGGAAGTAAGGCCAGCCAGCTCTTACTTCAACATTTTCATTCAATCGAAAATCTGGCTCAGGCAGATCCAGAGGAAGTGGCTAGTATTGAAAGTTTGGGTGGTGTGATTGCCAAGAGTCTTCAGACATATTTTGCGACAGAAGGATCGAAGGTTCTCTTAGACGAGTTGAAAGAAGCTGGGGTCAATCTGGATTATAAAGGTCAGACGGTAGTAGCGGATGCAGCCTTGTCAGGCTTGACAGTGGTATTGACTGGAAAATTGGAACGGCTCAAGCGCTCAGAAGCTAAAAGTAAACTCGAAAGTCTAGGTGCTAAGGTAACAGGCAGTGTTTCTAAAAAGACCGACCTCGTCGTGGCAGGTGCAGACGCTGGAAGTAAACTGCAAAAAGCACAAGAACTTGGTATCGAGGTTCGAGATGAAGCTTGGCTAGAAAGTCTGTAATGATTGTTTAAAATCAGAGTTTAGACAGTATAACTAGTTTGTTAATCGGGACAAAATCGGTCAAGAATTTATTAGTGAAACAGAAACAAATTAAAAAAGGAAAAGGAAAAATAAAAATGTATAACTACCCTATGCGCATTCATTACCATCGCAAGAATGGTGAATACGACACTTGCTCTTTTGTAAAGAGTAAGGATCAACGAATTGATTTGCTAACCTACAAAGAAGATTATTTTGGAGCCTTATTTAGCTTTGAACACCCAAGTGCTCATCCCTTAGAAAGCTTGAATTTTGTGGTTCATACCGGCCAAACCAGTAAAGAGTATGCTATCCGTTTTAATCACTATCCTCTCTTAACGGAGGTCTGGATTTTGGAAGGGGATGATAGAATTTATTATTCTGAAAATCCTGCTATTGCCAGTCCTTTCTATAAAAATCAAAATCCTTTTGCCTTTGACAAGGCTATCAATAGTGCTAGTTTCGACCACCACTGGGGCTACCAAGGGGAATTGGGGTGCCGTGTAGAGGATAATCAGGCTCATTTCGTCCTCTGGGCTCCTACAGCGACAGAAGTGCAGGTTGTTGTTTATGAATCAGCTGCTAATGATGCTCCTGTTTGGAAGACCTTTGAGATGGAGAGAGGAAATAGCTACTCTTATAATCATAAGGACAATACAATCGGTGTCTGGAGTTTGGATGTTGAGGAAGATTTGACTGGTAAGGCTTATCAGTATCAAGTCCAATTTCCTCACCACCAAACACTGACACGCGATCCTTACACCATCGCGACCAGTCCTGATGGCAAACGTTCAGCTATCCTGAGCCATGAAGAAAAGCAAGTTGAAAATTTCGAGGTTAAGCATGGTTCTGAGGCTACTTGGCGTTTGAAAAATCCATGTAAGGCAGTTATTTGTGAAATGCACATTCGTGATTTGACCAAATCACCGACCTCAGGTGTGGATGAACATCTTCGCGGAACTTTCTTGGGTGCTGCTCAGACTGGAACGGTTAACCAGTATGGCCAGTCAACTGCTTTTGATTACATCAAGAAGATCGGCTACAATTATGTTCAGTTGCAACCAATTGCAGATCGTCACAAAGAATATGATGCGGATGGGAATGTAACCTACAACTGGGGTTATGATCCACAAAACTATAACGCGCCAGAAACTAGTTTCAACTAATCCAGACGACCCAGCTCAGGTTATTCGTGATTTGAAGACCATGGTTCAAGCTTACCACGATGCGGGTATTGGTGTTATTATGGATGTGGTCTATAACCATACCTTCTCAGTTGTTGATGCACCTTTCCAAACAACTGTCCCTGATTACTATTATCGTATGAATCCAGACGGTACCTTCCAGAATGGAACGGGTGTTGGAAATGAAACAGCCAGCGAACATGAAATGTTCCGCAAGTATATGATTGATTCCCTCCTATACTGGGTACAGGAATACAATATTGACGGCTTCCGTTTTGACTTGATGGGGATTCATGATGTCAAGACTATGCAGATGATTCGTCAGAGTTTGGATGAAATTGACCCTAACATTATCCTTTATGGAGAAGGTTGGGACATGGGAACAGGTCTTGCCCCTTATGATAAGGCTAAGAAAGACAACGCCTACGAAATGCCAAATATTGGTTTCTTTAATGACAATCAGCGTGATGCTGTCAAAGGTGGAGAAGTTTACGGTGCAATTAAATCAGGTTTTGTCAGCGGTGCTGCGACAGAGCCAATTCTTGCTAAGCAATCCTAGGCAGTCGTGAATTAGGAACCTATACACATCCAAATCAAGTACTTAACTATGTGGAAGCCCATGACAATTACAATCTTCACGATTTATTGGCAACTCTTCATCCAGACCAAAGTTCAGAACAAATCATGCGCAAGGTTGAGACAGCCACAGCTATGAACCTACTCATGCAAGGGATGGCCTTTATGGAAATCGGTCAAGAATTTGGTCGTACCAAACTAGTTGCGACTGGTGAAAATGGTGAGTTGACCCATGATGATAGAGAGCGTGCTATGAATAGCTATAATGCTCCAGACAGTGTGAACCAAGTGAACTGGGACTTGATTAATGAGCGTCAAGATAGTATTGGGTTTATCCGTCAGATGATTCGATTGAAGACAGGAACCGGTGCCTTTTCTTACCCTACTTATGATGAAATTTACCATCATGTTTTTGTTCATTCAGCAAATGAACATAGTGGTTTGATTGTCTATGAGATTCAAGGTGAAGACCATTTACTGGTTGTATTTAATTCTAAAGGGCAAGACTTCCAGTTTGAAAATGCTGGAAATTTAGAACTATTGGTGACCAATAGCCATTTAAGTGATAAAGACATGGTTGGTGGCGTCAGTGCCAGCGTCTTTAAAGTCTTGTAGAAAAAATCAAAAGTTTTCAATTTTGTCGTATAATTTCCAGGATATCTTCTTGCTAAAAATTATAAAACTCAATGAAGAATAATAACATAGCATGAAAAAGGTTTAGTTCATCTAAGCCTTTTCTTCTTGTACTGACTGCTTAACAAAAGAGTTCAAATAGTTTGAAAAGTCAAGCTTGTGAAAATAATCTCAAAAATATTGTAAAAAGGGTTGTAATTTTCTGAAAATTTGGTAAAATATATCTTAATCATTTTCAGGAGGACGAGAATTTGACAAGATATCAGAATTTAGTAAATGGAGAATGGAAATCATCTGAAAAAGAAATTACGATTTATTCACCAATCAATCAAGAAGAATTAGGGACAGTACCAGCTATGAGCCAAGCGGAAGTAGATGAGGCTATGCAAGCTGCGCGTGCAGCCCTGCCAGCATGGCGAGCTTTATCAGCAGTTGAACGTGCGGCTTATTTGCATAAGACAGCAGCTATTTTAGAACGCGATAAAGAAAAAATTGGTACTATCCTTGCCAAAGAAGTAGCAAAAGGGATTAAAGCAGCCATTGGAGAAGTAGTGCGTACAGCAGACTTGATTCGCTATGCTGCTGAGGAAGGTCTCCGTATCACTGGACAAGCAATGGAAGGTGGTGGTTTTGAAGCAGCAAGTAAAAACAAATTGGCTGTTGTCCGTCGTGAGCCGGTTGGAGTCGTGCTAGCTATTGCTCCCTTTAACTATCCAGTTAATTTATCTGCTTCTAAAATTGCACCTGCCTTGATTGCAGGGAATGTGGTCATGTTTAAGCCACCAACACAAGGTTCTATTTCTGGGCTCTTGTTGGCTAAAGCCTTTGAAGAAGCAGGGATTCCAGCAGGTGTTTTCAACACCATTACGGGTCGTGGTTCAGAAATTGGGGATTATATTATTGAGCATAAAGAAGTCAATTTTATCAACTTTACAGGCTCAACTCCTATCGGAGAACGTATTGGTCGTTTAGCTGGTATGCGTCCTATCATGTTGGAGCTTGGTGGGAAAGATGCAGCTCTTGTTCTAGAAGATGCAGATTTGGAACATGCTGCTAAGCAAATTGTTGTTGGCGCCTTTAGCTATTCAGGTCAACGTTGCACAGCCATTAAACGTGTTATTGTTCTCGAAAGTGTTGCAGATACATTAGTTACTTTACTTCAAGCAGAGGTTGCTAAATTAACGGTTGGTGATCCATTCGACAATGCTGATATCACACCAGTTATTGACAATGCTTCAGCGGACTTTATTTGGGGCTTGATTGAAGATGCACAAGAAAAAGGAGCTCAGGCTCTTACACCAATCAGACGTGAGGGCAATCTTCTCTGGCCAGTACTCTTTGACCAAGTTACAAAAGATATGAAAGTAGCATGGGAAGAGCCATTTGGTCCAGTTTTACCAATTATTCGTGTGGCTAGTGTAGAGGAAGCTATTGCTTTTGCCAACGAATCTGAATTCGGCCTTCAATCCTCAGTCTTTACAAATGATTTCAAAAAGGCCTTTGAAATTGCTGAAAAACTTGAAGTGGGTACAGTTCATATTAATAATAAAACCCAACGTGGTCCAGACAATTTCCCATTCCTAGGTGTCAAGGGTTCTGGTGCTGGGGTGCAAGGAATTAAATATAGCATTGAAGCGATGACAAATGTCAAATCCATTGTTTTTGATGTGAAATAAAAGATAAAATCAGGAAATTCGTTTCCTGGTTTGTTTTTTTACTTAAAATTATATTTTATGTTAGAAAAATAACGAACTTTATGATAGTATTATAAAAAAGAATTCGTTTTCAAAGCGTTTCTGAAAATTACTTGCTTTACAAGTGAACACATCAGTGAATTTGTTGAAGACTTTCAAAAGAATTTTTACAAAATATAGTAATTCACTTGAATCTTCTCTAAAAAGGTAGTATAATAAATCTATAGAAAACGCTTACAGAAAAGAGGAGGTATTATGGATAAAAGAGAAGCTTTGCGCACCTTTATGACAGGTGAAAATTTTCACCTTCAGCATTACCTAGGAGCACATAGGGAAGAGCTAAATGGAGAGTACGGTTATACATTTCGTGTGTGGGCACCCAATGCTCAGGCTGTTCACTTGGTAGGGGATTTCACCAATTGGGTTGAAATCAAATTCCAATGGAACGGAATGAATTTGGAGTCTGGGAAGTCTTTACTAGCCTTGCTCAAGAAGGTCAAATTTATAAGTATCATATCACGCGTGCAAATGGTCATCAGCTGATGAAGATTGACCCTTTGGCTGTACGGTATGAGGCACGTCCGGGCACTGGAGCTATTTTAACAGAGATTCCAGAAAAGAAATGGAAGGATGGGCTTTGGTTAGCTCGTAGAAAACGTTGGACTTTCTTTGAACGTCCTGTCAATATCTACGAAGTTCATGCTGGATCGTGGAAGAGAAATCCAGATGGAAGTCCTTATAGTTTTGCTCAATTGAAAGATGAACTCATTCCTTACCTAGTTGAGATGAACTATACTCACATTGAGTTTATGCCCTTGATGTCTCACCCACTCGGTTTGAGTTGGGGCTATCAGCTTATGGGGTACTTTGCTCTAGAGCATGCCTATGGTCGCCCTGAAGAGTTTCAAGATTTTGTTGAGGAATGTCACTTAAACAATATTGGGGTTATTGTTGACTGGGTACCTGGTCACTTCACTATTAACGACGATGCCTTGGCCTATTATGATGGGACACCGACTTTTGAGTACCAAGACCATAATAAGGCTCATAACTACGGTTGGGGCGCACTCAATTTTGACCTTGGGAAAAATGAAGTCCAGTCCTTCTTGATTTCGAGCATTAAGTTTTGGATTGACTTTTACCATCTAGATGGTATTCGCGTGGATGCCGTTAGCAATATGCTCTATCTTGACTACGATGATGCTCCATGGACACCTAATAAAGATGGTGGCAATCTCAACTATGAGGGTTACTATTTCCTTCAACGCTTGAATGACGTCATTAAACTAGTTCATCCAGATGTGATGATGATCGCAGAAGAAAGTTCGTCAGCAACCAAGATTACGGGAATGAAGAGCTTGGTGGTCTAGGATTTGACTACAAATGGAATATGGGCTGGATGAATGATATTCTCCGATTCTATGAAGATGATCCGATTTATCGTAAATATGACTTTAATTTGGTAACTTTCAGCTTTATGTATGTTTTCAATGAAAACTATCTCTTACCATTCTCACATGACGAAGTGGTTCATGGCAAGAAGAGTATGATGCACAAGATGTGGGGAGATCGTTATAATCAATTCGCAGGCTTACGCAATCTCTACACTTACCAAATTTGTCACCCTGGTAAGAAATTGCTCTTCATGGGTAGTGAATACGGCCAATTCCTAGAATGGAGATCTGAAGAGCAGTTGGAATGGTCTAATCTAGAAGATCCAATGAATGCTAAGATGAAGTATTTCACTTCTCAGCTAAACCAGTTTTACAAAGATCATCGCTGTCTGTGGGAAGTCGATACCAGCTATGATGGTATTGAAATTATTGATGCAGATAATCGAGACCAGAGTGTCCTTTCCTTCATCCGTAAGGGTAAGAAGGGCGACATGCTAGTCTGCGTCTTTAATATGGCACCTGTTGAACGAAAAGATTTTACCATTGGTCTGCCTGTTGCAGGGATTTATGAAGAAGTCTGGAATACTGAGTTAGAAGAGTGGGGAGGCGTTTGGAAAGAACATAATCAAACTGTTCAAACGCAAGAAGGACTATGGAAAGATTATGAGCAGACCTTAACCTTTACCCTACCGGCTATGGGAGCAAGTGTTTGGAAAATCAAACGTCGCTTGAAATCTGCAAAAACCGTCACAAGTAAAAACCAAAAAGGAGTAGAAAATGAAGAATGAAATGTTAGCTTTGATTCTTGCTGGTGGGCAAGGAACTCGTCTCGGTAAACTCACTCAAAGCATCGCAAAACCAGCTGTGCAATTTGGTGGGCGCTACCGTATCATTGACTTTGCTCTTTCAAACTGTGCCAACTCAGGGATTCACAATGTTGGAGTCATTACACAGTACCAACCTCTTGCTCTCAATAACCATATTGGGAATGGTTCAAGCTGGGGACTAGACGGTATCAATTCTGGTGTCTCTATTCTTCAACCTTATTCTGCAAGTGAAGGAAATCGTTGGTTCGAAGGGACTAGTCACGCTATTTACCAAAATATCGATTATATCGACAGTGTCAATCCTGAGTATGTCTTGATTCTGTCTGGGGATCACATCTATAAAATGGACTATGATGATATGCTCCAGTCACACAAGGATAATAATGCTAGTTTGACAGTAGCAGTTCTTGATGTTCCACTGAAAGAAGCTAGCCGTTTTGGTATTATGAACACAGATGCCAATAACCGCATTGTTGAATTTGAAGAAAAACCAGCTCAACCTAAATCTACAAAAGCTTCTATGGGAATCTATATCTTTGATTGGCAACGTCTGCGCAATATGCTCGTTGCTGCTGAAAAGAGCAATGTCGATATGTCAGACTTTGGTAAGAATGTCATTCCAAATTACCTTGAGTCAGGTGAAAGTGTCTATGCCTATGAATTTAATGGTTACTGGAAAGACGTCGGTACGATTGAGTCGCTTTGGGAAGCGAACATGGAGTACATTTCTCCAGAGAATGCCTTGGACAGCCGTAACCGTCAATGGAAGATTTACTCAAGAAACTTAATTTCACCACCAAACTTCCTTGGGGCAAATGCTCATGTGGAAGATTCCTTGGTTGTTGATGGCTGTTTTGTAGATGGAACTGTTAAACATTCTATCCTTTCAACAGGTGCGCAAGTTCGCGAAGGGGCAGAAGTAGTAGATTCAGTTATCATGAGTGGTGCAATTGTTGGTCAGGGAGCTAAAATCAAACGTGCCATTATTGGTGAAGGTGCAGTTATTTCTGACGGTGTCGAAATTGATGGAACAGAAGAAGTACAAGTTGTAGGATATAATGAAGTAGTGGGGGTAGCAACAGATGAAGATTGATAAATATTCAGCCATTTTAGGAAATACAGTTGGTTTTCATGATATGTCAACACTGACAGACCACCGTCCAGTAGCTAGTTTGCCATTTGGTGGTAAATATCGTTTGATTGACTTCCCACTTTCCAGTCTTGCTAATGCAGGTGTCCGTAGTATCTTTGGTATTTTCCAACAAGATAATATCAGTTCTGTCTTTGACCATATTCGCTCAGGACGTGAGTGGGGCTTATCAACCCTTCTTAGTCACTATTATCTAGGTATTTACAATACCCGTGTGGAAAGTAGTACAGTTGGAAAAGAATACTACCAACAGCTGCTCACCTATTTAAAACGCTCTGGCTCAAACCAAACGGTTGCCCTCAACTGCGATGTCTTGATTAACATTGATTTGAACCAAGTTTTCCATCTACATAGTACAACAAAGGGACCTATCACTGTAGTTTATAAAAAGCTAGCTAAGAAAGACATTTCAGAAGTAAACGCAATCTTGGAAGTGGATGAAACAGACCATGTTCGTTCTCATAAACTCTTTGATAGCAAGTTACCAGATCAAATCTATAACATGTCTACAGATATCTTTGTCGTTGATACACCTTGGTTGATTGAACGCTTAGAAGAAGAAGCTAAGAAAGAACATCCAGAGAAGTTACGCTATGTTTTACGGGATTTGGCTGCAAAAGAAGGGGCTTTTGCCTACGAGTACACAGGTTATCTGGCAAATATTCATTCTGTAGAGTCTTATTACCAAGCTAACAAAGATATGCTTGAATCGCAAAAATTCTACGCTCTCTTCTCACCAAATCAAAAGATTTATACAAAGGTCAAAAACGAAGAACCAACTTACTATTCTAACACATCTAAAGTAAGCACTTCTCAGTTTGCGTCTGGTAGTATCATTGAAGGTCAAGTGGCTAATTCTGTTCTATCACGTAATATTCATGTTCACAAGAATAGCTTGGTTAAAGATAGCCTGCTCTTCCCTCGTGTTGTCATTGGAGAAGGAGCTCAGGTAGAGTATGCTATCTTGGACAAGGGTGTTGAAGTTGAGCCTGGTGTTGTGATTCGAGGAACTGCAGAACATCCAGTTGTCGTTAAGAAAGGTAGCAAAGTAACAGAGGATATTCATTCATGAAAATTTTATTTGTAGCAGCAGAAGGCGCACCCTTTTCAAAAACAGGTGGTTTGGGAGATGTCATTGGCGCTCTTCCCAAATCACTGGTAAAAGCGGGACACGAAGTTGCAGTGATTCTCCCCTACTATGATATGGTAGAGGCTAAATTTGGCAATCAGATTGAAGATGTTCTTCATTTTGAGGTGAGTGTCGGTTGGCGTAGACAGTATTGTGGGATTAAGAAAACAGTCTTAAACGGTGTGACTTTTTACTTTATTGACAACCAATATTATTTCTTCCGCGGTCATGTTTACGGTGATTTTGATGACGGAGAACGCTTTGCTTTCTTCCAACTTGCTGCCATTGAGGCTATGGAAAGGATTGACTTTATTCCTGACCTTCTACATGTTCATGACTACCATACAGCAATGATTCCTTTCTTGTTGAAGGAAAAATACCGTTGGATTCAAGCCTATCAAGGAATAAAAACTGTTTTAACCATTCATAATTTGGAATTCCAAGGACAATTCTCAGAGGGAATGTTATGGGATTTGTTTGGAGTTGGCTTTGAGCGTTATGCTGATGGTACCCTTCGATGGAACAACTGTCTGAACTGGATGAAGGCTGGTATTCTTTATGCTGACCGTGTTTCAACCGTTTCACCTAGCTATGCTCATGAAATTATGACCAGTCAGTTCGGATGTAACTTGGATCAAATTCTTCGAATGGAGTCTGGCAAGGTGTCTGGTATCGTGAACGGTATTGATGCTGATCTTTATAATCCTCAGACGGATGCCCTTTTAGACTATCATTTCAATCAGGAAGATTTGTCTGGGAAGGCCCAGAATAAGGCAAAATTGCAAGAAAGAGTTGGTTTACCCGTTAGGGCTGATGTCCCACTGGTGGGAATTGTTTCTCGTTTGACACGTCAAAAAGGTTTTGATGTGGTGGTGGAAAGTCTGCACCATATCTTGCAAGAAGATATTCAGATTGTTCTTTTGGGAACTGGTGATCCAGCCTTTGAGGGAGCATTCTCATGGTTTGCTCAGATTTACCCAGACAAGCTATCAGCTAATATCACTTTTGATGTCAAACTAGCTCAAGAAATCTACGCTGCTTGTGACCTCTTCCTCATGCCAAGTCGTTTCGAACCGTGTGGCTTGTCTCAGATGATGGCTATGCGTTACGGAACCTTGCCATTGGTCCATGAAGTTGGAGGCTTGCGAGATACCGTTCGCGCTTTCAATCCAATCGAAGGAAGCGGTACTGGTTTTAGCTTTGACAATCTATCACCTTATTGGTTAAATTGGACTTTCCAAACAGCTTTGGACTTGTATAGAAACCATCCAGACATTTGGAGAAACCTACAAAAACAAGCTATGGAGTGTGACTTCTCATGGGATACAGCCTGCAAGTCATACCTTGACTTGTACCATAGTTTAGTTAATTAATAGATAAAATCGTATGATGACTTCATACGATTTTTGGGCTGTTTAGAGAGGAGAAGATATGTCTCAAGTAAAAGGTTTGTGTGTTATGGATGTTGATGGAACCTTAATCCTAGAAGAAGTGATTGATCTTTTGGGTAGAGAGGCAGGTCGTGAGGAGGAAATTTCGCAGATTACAAGTCAGGCAATGCGAGGAGAGTTGGACTTTGAAAGCAGTTTAAGAAAAAGAGTTTCCTTGTTGGCAGGCCTTCCTATTTCAGTCTTTGATAAAGTTTTCGACTCTATTCATCTATCTCCAAATGTTCAAGAATTCATCTCTATTCTCCAAATGAATAGCATCGTTGTCGGTCTGGTGTCCGGTGGATTTACACCAATAGTTGAGAGATTAGCAAAAACCCTTGGTATTGCCTATTTCTCTGCAAACCAACTTGAAGTCAAAGAAGGTTTTTTAACAGGAAAATTAGTTGGACAAATTATCAGTCCCCAGGTTAAAAAAGAGACTCTGGAACAATGGAGAAAGGAACTAAAACTTTCTAAAGAAAGAACGATTGCAATCGGTGATGGGGCCAATGATTTATTGATGTTGAAGTCGGCGGGGCTAGGAATTGCCTTTTGTGCTAAAGAAGTTCTCAAAAAAGAAATACCACATCATGTTGACAAGAGGGATTTTTTAGAAGTTCTTCCTTTGATTGATTTTTTAGAATGAGGGAAAGTATGGAGATTGTAATTGCACCAGATTCGTTTAAGGAAAGCTTGACCGCTCAACAGGTAGCTGAAGCTATTAAAAGAGGCTTCCAACAATCGATAGCAGATGTAGAATGTCTCCTCTGCCCTGTTGGTGATGGGGGAGAAGGTACTGTAGATGCTATCCGACATTCTCTTGACCTAGAAGAAAAATGGATTCAAGTTACAGGCCCTTTTGGCCAAAAAGAAGCCATACGCTATTTTCAAAAAGAACAACTGGCACTATTTGAAGTGGCTGACTTAGTTGGCCTTGGAAAAATTCCGATAGAGAAACGAAATCCACTTCAAATCCAGACTTGTGGTATTGGAGAGTTGATTCGTCATCTCATTGCTCAAGGGATTAAAGAAATCTATATCGGCGTTGGTGGCACGGCCAGTAATGATGGAGGAATTGGGATCGCTGCTGGTTTAGGGTATCAATTTTATGATAGGGATGGAAATGTCTTGCCTACATGCGGTCAATCCTTACTAAAATTAGCTTCAGTTTCAACAGAAAATCGCTATGAAATTCCAGAAGATGTTCAAATTCGTATTTTAGCAGATGTCGTGAGTCCCTTATGTGGTCATCAAGGTGCGACTTATACTTTTGGCAAACAAAAAGGCCTAGATCCTACTATGTTTGCAGTCGTAGATCAGGCAATCAAAGATTTTTATGAAAAAGCCTCACCTGCAACATTAGAAATTCAAGGAGCAGGAGCTGGTGGAGGCCTTGCTGGTGGTTTGTGTGCCTTTGTTCAGGCAAGAATCGTATCTGGAATTGATACCTGTTTAGATTTGATTGATTTTGATAAGAAAGTTGCAGATGCTGACTTGGTTATCGTTGGTGAAGGCAGACTGGACAGTCAAAGCTTTGCTGGGAAAGCGCCGATAGGCGTAGCAAAAAGAACCCCTGTCGGAGTTCCTGTTATTGCTATTTGTGGTAGTCTTGCTGAAGATTTACCTTCCCTACCATTTGAAAATATCCAAGCTGCCTTTTCTATTTTAGAGAAAAGCGAACCTTTAGAAGATAGTTTGAAAAATGCCAGTCTCTATCTGGAGCGCACGGCTGCCAATATCGGGCTCTTATTAAAGATGCGCAAGATTTAGCCAAACCATTTTTTCCATAAGGATGTTTTGGATGGTTCTTCCTTTTTAACTTCCCAAAGTTTTGCAAAAGCAAGTCGAAGGTTCTTTTCTTCTACTTGAACTGGTGCATTGGTGTGGATAATCAGGCCAAAAGGAGAAGAAATATGCTCTTCAGATACAATGGTAGCTTGACTATCAGTTTCTTTTGCTTCTTTTAAGTAGAAAACTTGTTTGTCAAATTCGATAGTTGGTGAAATCTTTACAAATAGTGGCTCTGCTTTTTCCTGAAGATTTTCTAAAATAGATAAAAAACCTTTTTCTAACTGAGGGCTATTTGCTGTGTCAATATCTGCATATCCAAGAACTCTTTCCTCAAAAGGTACCAAGATAGCGTCTTTGCTCATCCGGATTTAATTTTGGCCCACCATGAGCTTTTTCAAGTAATTGTTTTGATAAATCTGTCATGAAAAACAGTATATCATAAAAAGTTAGAATAAAACAGACAAAAAGAAAGCGATTACTTTATAAAGTTAAGGAAAAATTTGCACAAAGATAACGTTTTTTTTCTTGAAAAAGGAGGGGTTTTAAGGTATTATAGAGGTGTAAAAAAATTTAACTCATAAGGAGAGTAAAAAAATGTCAATTATTACTGATGTTTACGCTCGCGAAGTCCTAGACTCACGCGGTAACCCAACACTTGAAGTAGAAGTTTACACTGAATCAGGTGCTTTCGGACGTGGTATGGTTCCATCAGGAGCTTCTACTGGTGAACACGAAGCAGTTGAACTTCGCGACGGTGACAAATCTCGTTACGGTGGTCTTGGTACACAAAAAGCTGTTGACAACGTAAACAACATCATTGCTGAAGCAATCATCGGCTACGATGTACGTGACCAACAAGCTATCGACCGTGCTATGATCGCACTTGACGGTACTCCTAACAAAGGTAAATTGGGTGCCAACGCAATCCTTGGTGTGTCTATCGCTGTAGCTCGTGCTGCTGCTGACTACCTTGAAATCCCACTTTACAGCTACCTAGGTGGATTCAACACTAAAGTTCTTCCAACTCCAATGATGAATATCATCAACGGTGGTTCTCACTCTGACGCTCCAATCGCTTTCCAAGAATTCATGATCGTACCTGCTGGTGCGCCATCATTCAAAGAAGCTCTTCGTTGGGGTGCTGAAATCTTCCATGCTCTTAAGAAAATCCTTAAATCTCGTGGTTTGGAAACAGCCGTAGGTGACGAAGGTGGATTTGCTCCTCGTTTTGAAGGAACTGAAGACGGAGTTGAAACTATCCTTGCTGCTATTGAAGCTGCTGGATATGTTCCTGGTAAAGACGTATTTATCGGATTTGACTGTGCTTCATCAGAATTCTACGATAAAGAACGTAAAGTTTACGACTATACTAAATTTGAAGGTGAAGGAGCAGCTGTACGTACTGCTGCAGAACAAATCGACTACCTTGAAGAATTGGTAAACAAATACCCAATCATCACTATCGAAGATGGTATGGATGAAATGACTGGGACGGTTGGAAAGCTCTTACTGAACGTCTTGGTGGTAAAGTTCAATTGGTTGGTGACGACTTCTTCGTAACAAACACTTCTTACCTTGAAAAAGGTATTGCAGAAGGTGCTGCTAACTCAATCCTTATCAAAGTTAACCAAATCGGTACTCTTACTGAAACATTCGACGCTATCGAAATGGCGAAAGAAGCTGGTTACACTGCCGTTGTATCACACCGTTCAGGTGAAACTGAAGATTCAACAATCGCTGACATCGCAGTTGCAACTAACGCAGGACAAATCAAGACTGGTTCACTTTCACGTACAGACCGTATCGCTAAATACAACCAATTGCTTCGCATTGAAGACCAACTTGGTGAAGTAGCTGAATACCGTGGATTGAAATCATTCTACAACCTTAAAAAATAAAATAGTTCAGTGAACTATTTTATCCCGAACCTTGAAATTCAAAAGTTCGGCCGTTGATTTAACAACGTTTCTAGCCCCTCGGATTTTATCCGAAGGGCTATTTTTATATTTAGGAGGCAAAAAAGGGGCAAAACTTTTTAAAAAATCTTTTTCATAACTTTATCCAGTACATTGATTACTTCATCTTTCATGTTCTTTGTGACGTGGGTGTAGATGGAAGTGGTGACTTCAGAGTCGGAATGATCAACCCTGTCCGTGATTGTTTTTAAAGGAATTTTATTTACTGATAAAATATTGGCCATCGCAGGCAGCATGCTTTTATAGGTGCTCAATTTGATTTATTTTTGTGGAATCCTCTTATTTTGAGATGAATACCAATTATAAGTGATTTGCATATCCAGGATATTACAAAGAAAAGCAAGCTAATGGGCACATAAATTTTATTTCATATTTTTTAAAACTGTTAGCAATTGTATTTGATATGATCAAATAAGATTAATAGTTTATTGAATTCCTTTCTGATTTATTACATAATTTAAAATACGTAAAATTATAAACTATCTAGAGCATTCTTTTGTTCATCGTTGACGATATGGGTATAGAGGTCAGTGACTTGTGTACTGGCATGTCCTAGCTGATGACTGACCAAAACTTGCGATTTAGTGGCATCATAGAGCCTGGTTGCTAGCGTATGGCGTAGTTTATGGGGTGTTACACGAACTTTGAAGTCCTCAGAGTACTTAGCAACCATTTTCTCAACGCTGGAAGCATCGATACGATTAGGAACACCTCTGTAGAGAGTCAAAAAAAGGGCTGTATCTGTTTTTTCTGTCTTATAGCGTTGATTTCGAATAGCAAGATAATTCTCTAAATAAGGCTTAGCAAAAGCAGCGACATTGACCGAGTCACGTTTGCCACCTTTTCGAGTGACATCGATAACCATCATTTTGAGATTGAGATCCCTTATATCCAGATTAACAGCTTCAGATAAGCGGACGCCAGACGCCAAGAGAAGGGCGATAATGGCTAAATCTCGTTCTTTATTTTTGTTGAATGATGAGAGAGCACGATTTGAAAGCTGTTGTGGGTATTCTTGGTCGATATAAGTAAGAAAACCTTCTGTTTCATCACCAAGAAAGAGTTTTTGCTTGATGTTTTCAGCTCTGGCAGCAAGAGTTTCTTTCTTTTTTTTGGTTGAAACTTTCTTCATTACATTACGATAAAAATAAGGTTCGCCCTGGTCGTTTTCAACCTCCTCGGTCAAATACTTGTAAAGACTAGAAAGTGCTGACAAGGTCCGATTGATGGTTGTCTGAGAAACTCCTTGCTTGGTTGTATTAGCATTCAGCAAGGGACGTTCACGTAGATAAAGGATGAAGGATTCCATATCTTTCTTTGACATGTTTTCCAAGACAGATAAAGGAATATCAGACATTTTATCAGCGTTTGAAATACCAGACTCCAAAACCCAGCTAAAAAATCGATCGTATTCCTTGAGGTATTCGTACAAGGTTGTAAACTGTAAGGTACAGCCAGCTTAGATTGGTAGTATTCAAGAACATACCAGGGCATGATTTGTTTTAGTTTGTCGATTCGTTCTAATAAAATCTCACGTTTCATGTATTTTCTCCATAAATAAGTCTACAAGTAGTATAGCATAGACTTATATTTTTTTCAAGAAAAATTATAGTTTTTTTCGGAAAGATGTAATAGGAGTTTTTTTAAAGTGATAAAAAGACTTAGATCTGCAAACAAAAACAGATCTGAATCTTTAGAGTTATTATTGTGAATCATTATCTAGTGCTTTTTTTCTAGCTTCCAAATACTGAACCAGAATGAAATAGTCAGTATAATAAGGAAAAATAAAAAAAGAGATTATCAGTAACGATACTTCTGTTCATTCTACATAACTGAAGAGCTATATAAGAAGCTATGAGATACAAAAATACATTGTATAATTGCTATTGTTTTCTTTTTCATGATTTTAATCTTACTGTACAGATTTTATGCAGTAAACTTCTTTCTAGCTTTATCATTTCTAACTTAATTATAGTAGTCTTATATTTGTATGTGAAATGTTTTATCAGTAAAAAAGAGGGGAAGTCCCCCTCTCAAGATTTTATGCAGTAAACTTCTTTCTAGCTTTATCATTTCTAACTTAATTATAGTCTTATATTTGTATGTGAAATGTTTTATCAGTAAAAAAGAGGGGAAGTCCCCCTCTCAAGATTTTATTTGACTGCTTCTTTCAAAGCATCTACCTTGTCCAAGCGTTCCCATGGAAGGTCAATATCTGTACGTCCCATGTGTCCATAAGCCGCTGTTTGACGGTAAATTGGACGCTTAAGGTCCAGCATTTGGATAATCCCTGCAGGACGAAGGTCAAAGATTTGACGAGTTGCTTTTTCAAGCTTGCTTTCAGCTACTCTTCCTGTACCAAAGGTATCGATACGGACAGAAACAGGCTGGGCAACACCGATAGCATAAGCCAATTGCACTTCTGCCTTCTTAGCCAGACCTGCTGCAACAATATTCTTGGCAATATAGCGAGCCGCATATGACGCAGAACGATCCACCTTAGTCGCATCTTTACCAGAGAAGGCACCGCCACCATGACGAGAGTAGCCACCATAAGTATCTACGATAATCTTACGACCAGTCAGACCTGAGTCCCCTTGAGGTCCACCGATTACAAAACGACCAGTAGGATTGATGAAGAATTTTGTTTGCTCATCCAAGTAAGAGGCTGGAATAACTTCTTTGATAACCTTGTTAATGACATCATTGTGAATTTGTTTGTTGCTGACTTCTGGATCGTGCTGAGTTGAAATAACGACTGTATCCACACGTACTGGACGGTCATTTTCATCATACTCAACTGTAACTTGTGATTTAGCATCTGGGCGAAGATAGCTGATTTCCCCAGATTTACGAAGATCTGCTAAACGACGAACTAATTTATGACTGAGTGAAATTGGCAATGGCATGAGCTCTTCTGTTTCATCCACTGCAAATCCAAACATGAGACCTTGGTCACCAGCACCAATCAAGTCAAGTGGGTCTTGATCAGCATTTCCACGGACCTCCAAGGCTTCATTAACACCTTGGGCGATATCCGGTGACTGCTCAACAAGTGACGGATGGACTCCCACCGTCTCAGCAGAAAATCCATATTCTGTATTAGTGTAGCCAATCTCTGCAATGGTATCACGAACCACACGGTTAATATCCACATAGGCATTTGTAGATATTTCACCAAAAACATGGACAGAACCAGTATATACAGCTGTCTCCGCAGCAACGTGCGCCTCTGGATCCTTTGCTAAAATAGCATCCAAGATAGCATCTGAAATTTGGTCTGCAATCTTATCTGGATGCCCCTCAGATACAGACTCAGACGTGAATAATTTACGTTCTGACATAAAAATGTCCCCCCTTAAAAATAGTGTTATAGAGTTACAAAGTACTGGTAGGTATTTTCATTTTCTAAGAGTTACGACGCGAAAGAAATAAAAACGATACTTTTTTATTTCTGAAGCTAGTAAGGCGCATAGGGTGACCGCGTTATAGCGGCAACCGTAGAATGACGAGCGACTACTTTGGAGCCGTCATTCTTTGCGAGTTACAAAGTACTGATAGGAAAACTCTTAGTGATAAATACCTACCATCTTATCGGGACTATATAACTTTATCATTATACCATTTTTAAGCGCAATTTGCAGTCTATATACTCAATAAAAATCAAAGAACAAGCTTTTTGATTGTAGATAAAACTGACTAAATTAGTAACATATACCTAATACAAGATGACGCTAACTTGTTTTAAAGAGTATTAATGTACTGTTTCAATTTCTACTAATCTATTTTCAATAGGTGTTTAACAACCTTAATATTATGCGTACTATTATTTTCAAACTATCGTGTCCTGAACAATAGTTTGAAAATGAAAAGGGACTTTATTCTTTTTGTAACCTTACTGTAATAATTATCCGATTAAAAAATGATAAAATAGGTATGTACAGTTAAGGAGAGAATAATGCCTGTAAGAAAATTACAATCCTATGAGGTAGACTATCAAGAAGAATTAAATCATCAGAATCCTCGCTATCAAGATTATACACCTGAAGCACAATCTAATGCCAATCTCAAGGAAATCCTATTTTTTGTTAATATTGCTGTTTTTTGTATCTGTATTGCTATCTTTAGTTTTATCTTTTTAGCATTAAAATTATCAACTGCTCTTGCATTTGTCGCAGCAATCGGATTTAGCTTACTTGTTTTAAAAGTCCAACGCTCTATTATCAAACGAAAATTTAGAAGATAAATCATACCCTACGTCTAATCAAGTTGATTTATAAAAAATTAAGGAGAACAGAGGATTTAAGATGAAAAATGTGTTATTCATCTTAAATCCTCTGTTTTTTTGACCAGCTTACCAAATATAATTATTTACTTAATTGAATAACGTGTAACCTTTCCTAATAAATGTTCTCTAAATATCCTAAACTGTAAAATCAATTAGTCTCGTTCCTTTTACCATTTTATTTTCTAAAATATGCTATAATAATACCAAAAGATAAAGAAGGAAAGTCCTATGATTAAACTACTAGCCTTGGATATGGACGGAACCCTCCTCAATGAAGCCAAGGAAATCCCACAAGCTCATATTACTGCTATTCACCAAGCTATTGAAAAAGGTGTCAAACTTGTTCTCTGTACTGGTCGCCCGCTTTTCGGTGTCCTCCCCTACTATCAAAAAAACTGGGGCTTGACCTCCAGAACGAATATGTCATTGTTAACAACGGTTGTTCAACCCACCAGACCAGTGACTGGGGACTAGTTGACTGGCAAGAACTCAGTCCAGCAGACATCGAATACCTCTATGACCTAGCTGAAAAAAGTGATGTTCAGTTGACTCTTTTTGATGAGGAGCATTATTTTGTCCTCGGTGGCAAGCCTAATGAAATCATTCAAAATGATGCCAAGCTAGTCTTTTCAGACCTGACTGAAATTTCTCTTGAGGAAGCGACTAGTGGCAAGTACCGTATGTTCCAAGGGATGTTTTTGGGGACAGAGAGCCAAACAGATGATTTTGAAGAGCGTTTTGCTGAAGAACTCTGCCAACGATTTAGTGGAGTTCGTTCACAGCCTGTCATTTATGAAGCCATGCCACTTGGTACGACAAAGGCTACTGCTCTTTCTCGACTAGCAGAGATTTTGAAGATTGAGTCCATCAGAAATTATGGCTATGGGCGATGCTAATAACGATATCGAAATGCTCCAGTTTGCAGGGCTTGGGCATTGCAATGGGAAATGCCAGCGATTATGTCAAATCCCTAGCTGATGACGTTACAGCAAGCAACGAAGAAGACGGTGTTGCGCGTGCCATTGAGAAATATATTTTATAATTAAGAAGCCCAGTTCGTGTCAACTGGGTTTTGATATTTAAGAATTCCTAAAACTTTAGAAACTCTTTAGAAATCCTTGAGCTTTCTTTGATTTCTATGCTTTATACTAAAGTTATCAAAATAAATCAAAAGGAGAGAATCATGAAAACAGTACTTGACATTCATGGATTGTCCAAAAACTTTGACAAACAAGCTATCCTTCAGGATCTTCATCTAACGATAAGAGAGGGAGATATTTATGGACTTATCGGGAAGAATGGAGCGGGGAAAACAACCTTGATAAAAATCATTACGCAACTACTTTTTGCGGATAAAGGAACTGTTTCCCTCTTTTCTAGTCAATCGGAAAATGAGTGGACCAAGGCTCTATCTCGAGTAGGTTCAGTGATAGAATCACCCGTAGCTCATAATCACTTAACAGCTTATCAAAATCTGAAATATTACTGTATGATTCGTCATATTCCAAATGCTGATCAAGTCATTCGAGAAACACTAGACTATGTAGGTTTGTCAGATACAGGTAAGAAAGTCTTTCGTGATTTCTCGCTAGGAATGAAACAAAGACTTGGTATTGCCATTGCCCTCCTATCCAAACCAGACTTCCTGATCTTAGATGAACCTATCAACGGTCTCGACCCAATCGGTATCAAAGAATTTCGTCTGATGATTCAACGGCTCAATCAAGAAAAAGGAATCACCATTCTTATCTCTAGCCATATCTTGTCAGAACTCTATCTTTTAGCCAATCGTTTTGGTATTTTAGATCAAGGCAAGATTATCCGTGAAATCAGCAAAGCTGAATTTGAAACACTAAGTGAGGATTATATTGTGCTTAAGACAGCTGATAAAGAGAAAGCTTGCCAAGTATTGAAAGAACAAATCCAGCTCCAGTTCAAAGTTGTTAATCCAGAAAATGAAATCCATATCTTTGGTCAGGAACAAGATGTCAAACAGATTCTCAAAGAATTAACCTTGGCAGATGTTGCCATTGACGAGATTTACTATGCCCGTCAAAACCTAGAAGAATACTTCACTCAATTGGTCGAATAGGAGGAAAATCATGATACATACCATTCAAGCAGACTTTTACCGTCTTTTCCGTTCCAAAGGATTCTGGATTACAGAATTCATTCTCTTTATACTCATGTTAATGGGGGCTATTTTTGGGGCTACTGGCCATCTGATGGCAATCCAGACAGAAGAACCAGAAATTCCAACCCATGGCTGGGACGGTGTACAAGCCCTGATTAACGCATCTAGTCAAGGTTCAAACCTCGTTTTTCTCTGTATTGTTCTAGCCTGCCTCGTTCTTGGAGTTGATTTAATCGGCAAACTCTATAAAAATAATTTAACAGTGGGTGTTTCTCGTACAGAGTTTTTCCTTGCCAAAGCCTTTGTAGTGGCTTGTATTGCACTCTTTGCAACTTATCATCAGCCTTGTGATTGCCTTTATTCCAGCAACTATCTTAAATGGATTTGGAACTATGCCTGATGGCTTTATTGGCAATCTACTGGTAACCATTTTCCTTCAATTATTTTGCCTCCTTGCTTGGCTTTCCATTGTTTCCTTTATTCTCTATGTGAGTCATTCTTATCTTGCAGTATTTATTGGTTATTTTGTCAGCTCTATCTTACTTTCTATGCCAATGCTCATCTTCCCAAGTATCAAAATTTTGCCATATTTATCATTGCAGTTTTTCTATGCTATGACTGCTAATAGTGAATCCATTTTCTATACACTTATAGTTACCTTAGCTGTTATTGTAATCTTTAATCTAAGTGGACTGGCAGTTTTCAAAAAGAAAAGTCTATAAAAAAATGACCTCCTCTAGCTACAGAGGAGGGTTCTTTTCGTTAAAAGTAAATGAAAACCGACAACCATTGCCCATCTGTGCTTAGTTTCATCTCTGCACCAAGAAGATGGCATAATTCCTCAGTGATATAAAGTCCTAAACCAGAGGATTCTTCCGTATCAGATAGATTTTCAGAATAAAAACGATTGCTGAGATTTTCTATTCTTTTGATGGGCTGTTTGACAAGGTTTGCAATCTCTAAGACAAGCTGTTCCTCTTCCTTTCTCAAAGATAGAAGTGCTTCTTCCTTGCCATGCTTGAGAACATTTCCAAGCAGATTTTGTAAAATTCGATCCAGCAAGTTTTCATCAGTCCTCATTTTCAGACCAGTTTCAACCTTAAAATCAAGCATGATATTTGCCGCCTGAAAAACATCATAATAAGCCAAAGTCTTTTTGGTGATAAAAGCTGAAAGATCCACTTCTTCCAGTTTCGGTTTGACAGCTCCTTCCATCAAACGACGGTATTCTAGGAGAGCCTCCAAACGTTTGGAAACTAAATCAAGATGCTGGGCGATTTTTTGTAAGGTTTCTGCTTTGTCTTCAGGAGATTTTATCAATTGTTGCGTGTAGCCTGAAGCGATAGTCAGAGGTGTCCGAATATCATGGGCGATATTGCTGATGGCCATATCCAGAGTCTGCTTTTCCCTTTTCATAACCAGTCGAGATTGTTCCACTTCCTGAAATAGATTCTCAATCTGCTGGTAGAGATGTAAAAAAATGTTTGGAAAAAAATGCTGACTCCGACTCTTTTCATACTACCCTGTGAGAATCTTGTCTTCAATCTGTTGACTCAAGTTTTTTTAAGTGCTAGATGGTAGCGAATCAATGCAATCGATAAAAATAATTAGGAGTACCAGTAGAACAAAAGATTATCATGTAGGGTCATTGCTTGTCTCCTTTTAATCTTACCCCAACTCCCCAGATGGTTTCAATATATTCTTGATTTGGGTCAAGCTGGTTTAATTTTTTACGAAGATTACTCAAATGCGTATTGAGAGTATTATCTCCAGGTAGGTAGCTATCCTCCCAGACCAATTCATACAGTTCTTCCTTGGTGAAAATTTTCTTAGGGTGTTTAAGGAGAGTTTGGAGAATCAAGCATTCTTTCTTAGCAAGACGAATCGTTTCTTGACTATTTTTGATTTCAAAACTTTCTGCATCAAACTGGATATTTTTCAAGTTTTGTGGCAGATGTTCAGTTTTTCCTATCTCCAGAGATTGCTTTTCTACGCTTTGACGTAATTGAACAGTAACCCTAGCAAAGACTTCGTCTAAGTCAAAAGGTTTGACTATGTAATCATTGGCACCGTCTAAGAGGTATTGACTGATTAACTTCTTATCGCTCAAAGCCGTTAGCATAATGACTGGAATTTGACTTTGTTCCCTGATAGCTTTTAAAACCTGATCACCATTTTTCCCAGGAAGCATGATATCTAGCAAAACGAGGTCAATCCCACCTTGGTCAAAAAGCATGATTCCTTCTGTACCAGAAAAGGCTTGAATCACCTCATGTTCCTCAGTAAGAAGTGTTCTCAAAATTTCTTGAATGTCACTATTGTCTTCAATAACCAATATCCTAGCCATAAATACCAACCTTTCTGCAACTATTATAGCATGTTTTATTGATAAAGCTTAAACAGAAAAGCTCCTCGCATCAAAGCGCGAGAAAGCCTTAGAGGATTAAAATATAAAATCCACTTGCTAGATGACCTAGTATCCTTATAGTTGCTAGTGAAACGAGTCTAGCAGAATGAATCTCTCATTTCTCCCCTACTAGTCCGTAATGCGTTGATACATTTCGGGTCTTCTATCTCGAAACAAGCCCCAGTTTAGGCGTTCGCTTGCTCCCTTATCTAGGTCATAAGTAGCTAACAGAACAGCTTCACCTTGTCTTTCAGCTCGCTCTAGAATAGCTCCTGTTTCATCCGTCATAAAGGATGAACCGTAGAAGTCAAGACTGGAACTCTGTCCACCATTTTCCTCACTTGGAGTGACTTCCTCCAAATCCATAACGATTGGCTGCAATAACTGGAACAATATTTGCTGCTGCGTGTCCTTGCATGGTACGTTGCCAATGACCACAACTATCTGTATCCAAAATCGGCTCTGAACCGATAGCTGTAGGATAAAAGAGCAATTCAGCACCATTCAATGCAAGACAGCGCGCTGTTTCAGGGAACCATTGATCCCAACAGATACCGATCCCAATCTTAGCATAGCGAGTATCCCAGACCTTGAAACCAGTGTTACCAGGCGTGAAATAAAACTTTTCTTGATAATAATGGTCATCTGGTATGTGGGTCTTTCGATAAACACCCAGCACTTCCCCATCTGCATCAATGACAGCAATAGAGTTATACAAGACATTGCCATCTTTTTCATAGAAACTGATTGGTAAAACAACTTCTAGTTCCTTAGCAATCACCTTAAAATGCTGAATAGCTGTATTTTCTGTCACCGACTGGGCATGCTGGTAGTAGTCATACTGACGTTCCTGACAGAAATAGGGACGTTCAAACAACTCAGGCAAGAGAATAATTTGGGCGCCTTGTTCTGCAGCCTGACGTACTAAACGCTCTGCTGTTTGAATATTTGTTGCCACATCCTTGGCACATTGCATCTGAATGGCTGCAAACTTTTACATTTCTCATCTTTTTCTCCTATTCTGGGATTTGTTGGGTGATACAGTGGATATTGCCACCACCTAAAAGAATATCTCTGGCTGGAATTCCGACAACTTTACGGTCTGGGAAACACTTACTGAGGATATCTAAGGCCACTTGGTCGTTTACATCCTGAAACTGGGGAACTAAGACAGCCTTGTTAGCAATATAGAAAGTTTGACGTAGGAAGCAGCTAGTCGTTTCACCTGCGTATCGCTCTTCTTCTCCTTCTTCATAGATGTAGCCTGGCAAATCCTCTTCTGTCACAACTTGTCGAACTGCAGGGATAGGCAATTTATGAATGGTGAAGTGACGACCTTTTGCATCTGTTTCCTTTTCTAAAAGCGCTAAATCAGCTAATGACATGGCATATTGAGGATCAGTTTCGTCTTCCGTCCAAGCCAAGACAAGTTCTGCAGGACCAACGAAGGCAGCAACATTGTCAACGTGTTCATTGGTTTCGTCCTGATAAATACCATAAGGAAGCCAAATAACTTTTTCAGCGCCAAGGCTTTCTAATAATGTGTTTTCAATCTCTTCTTTAGTAAGGTTAGGATTGCGACCAGAACTAAGCAAGCAACTTTCAGTCACGAGAATGGTTCCTTGACCATCGCTATGGATTGCTCCGCCTTCTAGGACAAAAGGTTTGGCATCAAAGACAGGCATTTCCAAAACCTCAGCAAAACGACTGGCTACTTGATCATCATCTTCATAGTCTTGGTAGAGACCATCGACAGCACCACCCCAAGCATTGAAAGACCAATCCACGGCTAATTTCTGGCCTTCATCATTGACAAGAATAGTCGGACCTGTATCACGGGCCCAGGCATCATTGGTGGGAATGTCTAAATAAACAACCTTATCTCCAAGATAGGATTGGGCTTCAGCTAAGTAGTCTTGGTCCACCAAAAGATAGACTCTTTCTCCTTCTGCTATGGTCTTGATAATCTGACTAAATGCTCTTTTGGCATCTTTTCCTTGAAAGGGCCAAGATCCTGGTCGAGTCGGCCAGATCATGAGGGTGCCATGATGGGGCTCGTACTCTGCTGGCATGCGATAGCCTAATTTTTTTGGACTGTCCATCATGATAATCTCCCTTTAAAATCTTGATAGCCAAAGGCTTTGACTAAGCTGCAGTCTCCCTGTTCGTCCATGAGGTAGAGACTGGGCAATCCAATACCATTAAAGGTATTATTTTTAACAAATGAGTAAATAGCCATATCTTCAAAATAAAGTCTATCACCGATTTGGACTGGATTTTCAAAGCTATAATCACCAATCACATCGCCCGTCAGGCAGGTATTGGAAGAAAGTCTATAGGTATGGGCTTTTTCCTGAGCGGCAAATCCATTTCTCAAAGGTGGACGATAGGGCATCTCAAGTACGTCAGGCATATGGCAGGTCGCGGAGGCATCTAAAACCAAGATCTCCATACCGTTTTCTACAATATCTAATACTTCAGTTGCTAGATAACCAGCATTGAGCGCAATAGCTTCACCCGGCTCGATATAGACTTCAAGATTGTAAGTTTCTCGAATACGCTTGATTTCTGAAATCAGCAAATCTACATCATAGTCCTCTCTTGTGATGTGATGACCACCACCCATATTGAGCCATTTGACTTCATGTAAGTAGGGACCAAACTGTTCTTCTACTGCTTTCAAAGTTGTCTGTAAATCATCTGCTCCCTGCTCGCAAAGGGTATGAAAATGAAGACCGTCCACCAAATCCAGCAAATCACTAGGAATTTTATCTAGTGTAACGCCAAAACGAGAACTAGGTGCACAAGGGTCATAGAGCGCATGGTCACCCTGTGTTGAACATTGAGGATTGAGACGTAAACCAACACTGATACCAGCCTCACGACAACGCGAACCATGCTTACGCAACTGTCTCTCAGAGTTAAAAGACGATATGGTCCGTTATCTCCAGCAATTCCTCCAAGTCTGCATCCTTGAAAGCAGGTGCAAAAACATGGACTTCACCAGGAAATTCTTCCCTAGCTAACTTAGCCTCATAGAGTCCACTAGCTGTTGTACCAGATAGATACTGGCTAATCAAGGGATAGGTTTTGTAGAGAGAATATGCCTTCTGGGCAAGCAAAACCTTGCAACCAGCTTCTTCTTGAACATATTGTAGAATGCGGCAGTTGGCTTCTAACTTTGCCAAGTCAATGATATAAGCTGGTGTTGGTACTTGTTCTAGCTTCATTAGTCCACCATTTGTGGATTTTCAACCACAACCCATGGCAAACCATACTCATTCAAAGCTTCCATGAATGGATCTGGATCCAACTCTTCAAGGTTATAAACTCCAGCTTGTTTCCAAGTACCGTTCATAACCAATTTTGTCCCAATCATGGCTGGAACGCCTGTCGTGTAAGAAATAGCTTGTGAACCAACTTCTGCGTAACATTCCTGATGGTCGCAAACATTGTAGATGTAGATGGTCTTTTCAACGCCATCTTTGACACCTGTAAAGATACATCCAATATTGGTTTTTACCAACAGTACGTGGGCCAAGGCTGGCAGGATCTGGAAGTAAGGCTTTTCAAGAATTGAATTGGAACGATTTCTTGGCCATTAAAGTTAATGGTATCCGTACGAAGGAGTCCAACATTTTCAAGACATTTCATGTGCGTCAGAGTAAGATTGACCAAAAGTCATAAAGAAACGAATACGTTTGACACCTGGAATGTTCTTGGCCAATGATTCAATTTCTTCATGGTGAAGGAGATACATGTCTTTTTGTCCAACTTGAGGGAAATCATACTCACGCTTGATAGACATGGCTTCGACTTCGACCCATTTTCCCATCTTCCCAGTAAGAACCTGGCGCAGAAACCTCGCGTAGATTGATTTCTGGGTTAAAGTTTGTCGCAAATGGATAACCGTGGTCACCACCATTACAGTCTAAAATGTCGATATAGTGGATTTCATCAAAATAGTGTTTGAGAGCATAGGCTGAAAAGACACTAGTCACACCTGGGTCAAAACCAGAACCAAGCAGAGCAGTCAAGCCTGCTTCTTTGAATTTTTCCTGATAAGCCCATTGCCATGAGTAGTCAAAGTAGGCTGTAAAACCAAGTTCCTTACAGCGTTTTCTCATAGATAGCACGCCACTCAGGGTCTTCTGTATCCTCTGCTTCATAGTTGGCTGTATCGATATAGTGAACACCTGTTGCCAAACAAGCGTCCATAATGGTTAAATCTTGATATGGTAGAGCTACGTTCAAAACAGCTTCTGGTTTGTAGCTTTCAATCAGGGCAATCACTTCTTCGACCTTGTCAGCATCAAGAGCAGCTGTCTCAATCTTTGTACTTGTTTTGCCTTCTAATTTAGCCTTCAAGTCATCACATTTTGACTTGGTACGGCTAGCAATCATAATTTCTGTAAATGTTTCGCTATCTTGGCAAATCTTTGAAATAGCAACTTGGGCAACGCCCCCACATCCAATAACTAGTAAACGACTCATTTTTTTCCTTCCTCTTCTTCTAAAATGTCCTCAACATACTTGGGCAACATAAAGGCTCCCACGTGTAAGTTTGCAGTATAGTATTCTGTGAAAAGCTGGCGTTTTTTCCAGCCTTCCTTGTCAAAATCTTTGACAGGGTGGTATTTTTTCGATGCAAATCCAAACAACCAATAACCAGCAGGGCTAGTTGGGATATGTGCCTGATAAACCCGGCTGATTGGAAAGGCTTGATTGACCTTGCGGTGCATGCTTCGGCATGCTGACTCATCTTCGTCAAAGAAAGGACTACCATGCTGGTAAATCATGATTCCGTCTTCTTTCAAGGCTCTATAGCTATTGCCATAAAATTCCTTGGTAAAGAGCCCTTCCGTATGGCCAAATGGATCTGTCGCATCGTTGATGATAATATCGTAGTCATCTTCGCAGTTTCGCAAAAAGCGTAGCCCATTTTGGTAGTAAATGGTGACACGAGGATCATCTAGCCCTGCAGCAAAGTCTGGGAAATACTCACGACAGACCTCAACCAACATCTCATCTGGTTCCACAATATCGATTTGCTCCAGTTCAGGATAAAGTGTTAATACTTGAGCAACACCACCGTCACCACCCCCAATAACCAAGACTTTCTTTGGATTTGGGTGCACAGCCATGGGAACATGGACGGTCATTTCATTGTAGACAAAATCATCCGCATCTGAGAACAAGACATGACCATTTAAAATCAGTATTTTCCCAAAAGCTGGCGTATCCAAGACTTCGATATCCTGCCATTCACTTTTACCAGCGTAGAGTTGCTTGGCTGTTCTCAGGGACAATTTCACATCTGGAGTATGAACTTCAGAAAACCATAAATCCATCTAGTTCTCCTTTCTCTTAATGACGTTGATGTGATTGACCTCAGGATCTTCCGTCCCTTGGAGGGAGCAACCACGTTCCTTGGCAAATTGGATATAGTCTACAATTTCACGTGTAATGCGTTCACCAGGAGCCAAGATAGGAATCCCTGGAGGATAGCACATGACAAATTCTCCACAGACCTGTCCAACAGATTCATCCAAGGTCAAACTTTTTCTCTCTGAATAGAAGGCTTCTTGTGGAGACAGCACCAACTCGGGCTGAATATATTCTCCAGCTATCAAGTCCTTCCCATCTCGTGAGTATAGTCTCTTGATATCAGCCAGAGCACCGACCAAGCGCTCGATGTCTTGGATGCGGTCACCAATCGAAATATAGGCCAAGATATTGCCAATATCACCAAACTCGATCTGAATGTCGTATTCGTCTCGTAGGAGGTCATAAACCTCGATACCTGTTAAGCCAATACCCTGAGTGTAAACTGACAGCTTGGTCACGTCAAAATCACAAACCGACACACCATCTATTAACTCTTTTGAGTAGGCATAGTAGCCACCGATAGCATTGATTTCACGACGAGCATACTCGGATAGCTCAATGACCTTTCTCAAACGACTCTTTACCACGAAGGGCCAAGTTGCGACGTGAAATATCCAAACTAGCCATCAACAAAGTAAGAGGCGGATGTTGACTGGGTCAGGTTGATAATCTGACGAACGTATTCAGGATTCATCTGCTCCCCGATTAAAAAGAAGCGAACTTTGGGTCAAACTCCCACCAGACTTATGCATGGAAACTGCTGCCATATCAGCACCTGCATCCATAGCAGAAATTGGAAGTTTATCTGTAAAATGCAAATGCGCTCCGTGGGCTTCATCTACTAAAAACCAGCATGCCAGCTTCATGAGCCATTTCTGTCAAACCCTTTAGGTCTGAACAGATTCCGTAGTAAGTAGGATTGTTAATCAAAATGGCCTTTGGCATCTGGATGGTCCTTTATGGCCTGCGCTACTCGGTCATTTTCAAGACCTAAAGCGATACCAATCTTAGGATCTACACTCATCTCGATATAGATGGGAATGGCACCACATAGAACCAACGCATTGATAGCAGATTTATGGACATTTCGTGGCAGAATAATCTTATCTCCAGCCTTGCAGGTGGAAAGAATCATAGTCTGTACCGATGAAGTTGTTCCTCCAATCATGAGAAAAGCATGGCTAGCCCCAAAAGCATCTGCAGCCAGCTCCTCTGCATCCCGAATAATCGAAATGGGGTGACCAAGATTATCCAAGGGTTTCATCGAATTGACATCAATTCCAACACATTTTTCACCTAACAGTTCGACAAGTTCTGGATTTCCCCGTCCGCGCTTGTGACCTGGAACATCAAAGGGAACAATCCGTTTCTTGCGTAACTTCACCAAGGCCTCATAAATTGGGGCTTGGTTTTGATCTAACTCTTTCAAGACATACTCCTTTACTGTATTTTTAGCGCTTCAAGAAGACGAAGACGACTAAAGGTTGACTCATGAAAAAAGAGCAGGTTTTCACCTGCTCTGCAATCTTCTGACGTTTTTATGTTTGTTTCTGTTGAGTATGTCTGTTCCAGATGTTTCCAAACTCTCTAGTAGCAAATATTACGTACTTTATTGATCGTTTCACAAGATGACGTGTGCTTTCACCACACTAAAAATTTATGAATTAGGACAAGTGTCCTAACATCAACTTATAAAAGTAGGCTTTTAACCCTATCAATAATGTGGTTTTTCAACCACGCTTCGGCATTCAACCCTGCCTGTCCGTAGGCATTTTTTACTCGGGTTTATATTTGCTAGAAAACATCATCTCATTTTCTAAGCTCCATTACTATATCATGTTTCCAAGAACTTGTAAAGCCTTTTACGAAAAAAATATAAAAAAGTTCGCAAAATATTTGGATTTTATTTGATTTAATACTCATTATTCTCTTGTAAACGATTATAAAGTGAACAAAATGTTTATCGTATTTAATTTAAAATTTTTATGCTATTCAATACTCTTTACATTCGATGTTTGTTCTATCAGAGAAGATGTCGACATTTTTATATCATTAAAATCGTGCAACTTTTTTCAGATACTTTTAAAAGATTGATTTCCTTATATTTTTCCTTTATACTGGATAAAAAGGAGAATAGTATGTCAGAAACAAATCACGAAATTGATTCAAATTTTGCAGGTCGTTTAAATATCCTGCGTGCGGGTGTTCTTGGTGCCAATGATGGGATTATTTCCATTGCTGGTGTGGTTATTGGGGTTGCCAGTGCCACGAGCAATATCTGGATTATCTTTTTATCTGGATTTGCAGCTATTTTGGCCGGTGCCTTTTCAATGGCGGGTGGAGAATATGTATCCGTTTCAACTCAAAAAGATACTGAGGAAGCGGCTGTTGCGCGTGAGAAACTCTTGCTAGACCAAGATATGGAACTAGCCAAAAAGTCCCTCTATGCTGCCTATATCCAAAATGGAGAATGCGAAACCTCTGCCCAACTCTTGACCAACAAGGCCTTTCTTAAAAATCCACTCAAGGCTCTGGTAGAGGAAAAATATGGGATTGAGTATGAAGAGTTTACCAATCCTTGGCATGCTGCTATCTCTAGCTTTATTTCTTTTTTCCTTGGTAGCTTGCCACCAATGCTTTCAATTACCATTTTCCCAAGTGAATACCGCATCCCTGCTACTGTCCTTATCGTCGGTGTTGCCCTTCTTCTCACTGGTTATACTAGTGCCAGACTTGGAAAAGCTCCAACCAAAACAGCTATGATTCGGAACCTTGCTATTGGTCTCTTGACCATGGGAGTAACCTTTCTGCTAGGACAACTTTTCAGCATTTAATACTCTTCGAAAATCTCTTCAAACCACGTCAGCGTTGCCTTGCCGTATGTATGGTTACTGACTTCGTCAGTCTTATCTACAACCTCAAAACTGTGTTTTGAGCTGACTTCGTCAGTTCTATCTGCAACCTCAAAGCAGTGCTTTGAGCAACCTGCGGCTAGCTTCCTAGTTTGCTTTTTGATTTTTATTGAGTATAAAACACAAGAAATACCTCGATTTTGAAGTCGAGGTATCTTTTTTACATTTGCACAATTTTACGATAACTTCTTGAAGTAATCATGAAAATCAGCACATAGGCGATGAGGAAGATAGCACAGATAGACAAGGTCACAATCAACATCATAGTCGTATCTATTACACCAATCACTTTTAAAATCAAGCTAAGCATATGGTAGGCAAAGGCTAGATGTATGAAGGCAAAAAGCAAAGGAAGGAAGAAAACAGTTAAAACCTGTTTGTTGATGGTTTGCTTGATTTGCTTTGATCTAAACCGACTTTCTGCAAGATAATAAAGCGTTCACGGTCTTCATAGCCTTCAGAAATTTGTTTGTAGTAGATGACCAGAACGGTTCCGACCATAAAGATAATGGATAGGAAAATACCAATAAAGAAGACACCACCAAAGAGGGCACTCATTTGAGCACTAGCATCTGCTAGATTGCTACCATACACATAGCTACCTTCAGTGTTTAATTGAGCATTAAACTGATTAAGGTAGTTTTCATATTCTTCAGCTACCTTGAGTTGTTCTTCTTCACTGATATTTACATTCATACCACCGTAAAGTTGATTATAGATAGCTGAATCTGGGAATTGGTCCAAAAAAGCTTGTAGTTTAGGAACAACTATATAATTGTAATCAGTAGTCAAGATATTAAACTGATTTGGGACATGGTTGACAATAAAATCTTTATTAAATTCTTCTTTCACAGAGAATTGATGATCATTTAGAGTTAGTACTTTCTGTCCTTTCAGTCCGTCATTTTTGGCAAAGAGACCGACCTCATTTCCTGATAGAGACAGTTTTTTTGACCAGTCATATTTTCATAATCTTTTTGGTCAAAATACCATGAAAACTGTTTTTGAGTTGGACACGATTTTTGTCCTTTTTTTCAAAAAAATAGTTAACTTGGTTCCTTCTTGATTTGCAATACCAAAGTTACTGTAACGAAGAACTTCTTTCTCTTTGACACTATAACCTTTGTCACTTGCAAACTGGCTCAAGAGTTTGTCCAAATCTTCTTTTTCAACATTTTTTCCAGAAATTCCAAAATCATGCGGATTCATCACTTTTTTAAAGGATTCTGAGGCATTGAAAATGCTTGTCGCTGCTGACATGGTTACCAAGACCATTGTTGACAAGATAGCGATGGTTGCTAGTCCAACCGCATTTTTCTTCATACGGAAAATCAAGTTGGAAACAGATATGAGGTTATTAGGTTGGTAATAATATTTCTTGTTTTTCTTCAAAATTTGGAGGAAAACGGTAATTCCTGCATTAAACAAGAGATAGGTCCCAAAGATAACCAGTAAAACAGCTAGGAAGAAAGTTGTTAAGGCTGTAAGAGGATCTTTTACCGTAAGGGCAAGATAATATCCAATCCCTAAACTTATGGAACCAAGAATAGTTTGGAGAGGTAGGAAACGACCTTTTTTCTCACCACTAGCTTTCTCACGAGAGAGCTGGAGAGCATTCATACGGGCGATTCGAAGGGCATTCAGGATCATGAGGCCTAGGAAAATCAAACCGAAGACAACAAGTACTGCAATGACAACATTCATTTGGAAGGTAGCGACTAGCTCAACCTTTAATTTCATCAGTTTGAGCAAGAAAGCGAAAATTAACTTGTCAAACAAGGCTCCAATACCGATACCCGCTCCAACAGTTAGAATCCCAAATACCACTAACTCCTTAAAGGTCATACTGATAAGATGACGCTTCTCCAAGCCCAACATTCCATAAATCCCTAGTTCCTTGGAACGGTTCTTCATGACAAAACTATTGGCATAGAGGACGATAATGGCTGACGCAAGGGTGACGACAAACATACCAAATCCAAGTGTAGCCTGAATGGTTGTTCCTCCACGGATTTCAGCAATCTTGGGATTGAAGGTTAGAGAGTAAAAGAGATAGGTGACAGTGACTGCCAAGAGAACAGCCAGCGCAAAAGGATAGTAGAGTTTGCGGTTTTTAATCAAGTTCGATACCGCTAACTTATTGGTTAATCGAAACATACTAATTCACCTCGCTTGCCATGACAGTCAAGGTATCAGAGATCTCTTGGAACATCTGACGTTCCGTCTTCTCTCCACGGTAGATTTGGTTGTAAAGAATGCCGTCCTTGATAAAGAGTACACGTTTAGCTCTGCTGGCTGCTGCTGTTGAGTGGGTTACCATGAGAATAGTTTGGCCACGCTCATTGATTTCATCAAAGACATCAAGTAAGGCTGCAGAGGACTTGGAATCAAGGGCACCTGTTGGCTCATCCGCAAGGAGAATTTCAGGTTCTGTGATGATGGCACGTGCTACTGCTACACGCTGTTTCTGACCACCAGAAATCTCGTAAGGATACTTCTCTTGCAATTGGTTGATGCCTAGATTCTCAGCTGTCACCACCAATTTCTTCATCATCTCCGTAATAGGTCTTCTTGACAAGACAAGGGGAAGCAAGATATTATCTTTTACAGAGAGAGTATCTAACAAATTAAAGTCTTGGAAGACAAATCCTAGCTTTTCACGACGGAAGCTAGAAGCCTGTGAATTTTTAATAGTTGCTGTGTCTGTTCCATTCAGGTAAACCTGACCACGAGTTGGTTTATCCAGCATAGCTAGAATATTGAGAAGAGTTGATTTACCAGAACCAGACTCACCCATGATGGCAACGTAGTCACCCTTTTCTACGGTAAAGTGAATATCCTTGAGGGCTTCTACTTGGTTGCCCTGAAAACGAGTTTTATAAATTTTTTGAACGTGTTTTACATCTAAAGTGTCATGAGAATCTCCTTTCTTAATATCCCATCAAATGAAATGTTGCTTGCATCATAGCGCATCCCAGCTGAACACGCTCGATATCTTTGTGGCTTGGTTTTCTTGTTTTCTTATGTAAGATTTGTTTCATGATGTTACTCCTTTGTTCTTTATGAGTCTAGTTTACATCAAAAAAAGACCGCTTGCCATAACCTAACCTTACAAAAGAGACTTTAATCTTACATTTTTGTAAGATTGGGGGAAATGTAAGCAAAATTACTTAGAAAATAATTTGATTTTCTATTTTTAAAATTTTAAAATATAAGTGTAAAAAGGCTTACTTTGGAAAGGAGGAAGCGGAAACTAACATTTGAGTAAGCTTTACCTAGATAACATACCATTAAATTTAACACTTGCAAGTTGTTCAACCTATAAGGAAAGAAGGGGCGCTTTAATGAAACACAAAGAACATATACTCATCGGACTTCTCTATCTCCTCTCTCCATTCATCGGTCAGCTCTTAGTTGATAAAACATACTTTATCGGTACAGAATTTACAGCTACTGCTTATGCTATTTGCTGGCTATCAGTTGTTATCAGCATCCACCATTTTTCAAAAAATGTATTGTCTCAGCATGAAAAATAGATTAGAAAAAATGAGTTTAAAATCATGCTTTTAGTTTGTAGATGAAGCTGGCGAAATATTATTAAAAGTAAAAAAGCTTTAAATCAAGCAGTTTAGACTATTGATTTAAAGCTTTTTGCTTATTCTAAATCTTTTGTAAAACCTCACCAAAACCAGCCTTCATTATCGTCAATGGCTTGGGCTTCTTTTCGTTTGCGTGGGCCTGTTCCATACATTTCTGCTTCGATGTCTTCCTTGGTTGGCATGATAGTAGCTAGGATTATATAGATAATCACACCAAGTCCAAAATTTGCGACTGTAAAAATAGCAAATAGAAAACGTACAAGGGTAACATCAAAGTTCCACTTGTCTGAAAGACCTGCCAGAACTCCTGAAATCATGCGATTTCGTCTCATTTTATAAAATTTACTGTTCATGGTATTACCTCTTTCTACTAGGTTAGACATAGTATATCATGGTCAGGTATGACTTTCATCGGTCCTCAGGCTGATTTATCAGTAGCAACTTACCACGACAAACTCCACAGCGATAGCGTTTGGTATCAATCCTTCGCTTACGCTGATAACTTTGCTGGCAGGACTGGCAACGATAGAGTTTGATTGACTTGGAGTTGCTATTGGGTAAGGATGGCACAAAGCGTAATCCATCCACTGCTTTCAAAAGTTCCTTAAAATCCCGATCCTTGTGTTGATAGCCCTTCCCTTGGAAATAAAGGTGATAATGACAGAGTTCATGTCGGATAATTTTTCTAAAAACGTCCAGACCCAGTTCCTGATAAACCTTGGGATTAAAATCCAAATGCCCATCTTTTGGGAAAAATCGCCCACCTGTCGAACGTAGACGAGAATTCCACTGGACTTGATGGATAAAAGGTCTGCCGAAGTCTTCTAGTGAAACCTGCTTAACGTAATCAGTCAGTTTCATTTGGAGCTAGGAGCGACAGATTGACTTTTTCACGTTCAGTATCGATTTTCTTGACCCAAACTGTTACCAAATCTCCGACGGACACCACTTGGCTTGGGTGTTTGATAAATTTGCGGCTCATATGGGAAATATGAATCAGGCCGTCCTCATGAATTCCAATGTCAACGAAGGCACCAAAGTCAACTACATTACGCACCACTCCTTCTAGCTTCTGACCAACCACTAAGTCTTTGATATCTAGGACATCTTGGCGGAGAACTGGAGCATCAAAGGAATCACGGAAATCTCGACCTGGTTTGAGAAGGTCAGCAATGATATCTTTAAGGGTTTCTGGACCAAGGTCTAGTTCTTGCGCCATTTCTTTGACTGAAAGGGACTTGAGTTTGCCTTGGGCCACTTCATTCAAGTCCTTGATATCCAAGCGTTTGAAGAGCTCCTTAACAGCAGCGTAATTTTCTGGGTGAACTCCTGTATTATCAAGGATATTGCTACTTTCAGGGATACGAAGGAAACCAGCTGCCTGTTCAAAGGCTTTAGCCCCCAGACGAGGAACTTTCTTGATTTGGGCGCGTGAAGTGATTTTTCCTTCTTCTTCACGATACTTGACGATATTTTCAGAAATGGTTTTATTGAGTCCAGCGACATGGGAAAGAAGAGCTGGGCTGGCTGTATTGACATTGACACCAACTTGGTTCACCACGGTATCTACGACAAAGTCCAGACTTTCAGACAATTTTTTCTGGCTGACATCGTGCTGGTACTGGCCGACACCAATTGATTTTGGATCGATTTTGACCAATTCAGCAAGAGGATCTTGCAAACGACGGGCGATAGAAATAGCTGAGCGTTTTTCAACGGTTAAGTCTGGGAACTCCTGACGAGCAAGTTCGCTGGCAGAATAGACAGAAGCACCACTTTCATTGACGATAACATAGCTGACTTCAGGGAAATCTTTAAGAACCTCCGCCACAAAGGCTTCACTTTCACGACTGGCCGTTCCATTTCCGATGGCAATAATTTCCACGCCGTATTGACCAATCAAGTCTGCCAACTCTTTCTTGGCTTCTTCGATTTGACGAGCTGATGCTGGTTTGACAGGATAAATGACCTGAGTTGTCAGCATTTTCCCTGTTGCATCCACGACAGCTAGCTTGGCACCTGTACGAAAGGCAGGGTCAAATCCTAGAACCACGCGCCCTTTCAGAGGAGCAACCAAGAGGAGGTTGCGTAGGTTGTCTGAAAAGAGTTGGATAGCTCCTTCTTCTGCTTTCTCAGTCAATTCTGTACGAATACGGCGCTCGATAGCAGGCAAGACTTTTTTCTTAACAGATTGCTGAACTACTTCATCTATATAGGCATTTTTGACCTTAAAACGAGCAGCAAAGAAGGCAAGAATACGGTCCGTCGCATGTTCAAAGCCGACCTTCAAGACACCTAGCTTCTCCCCACGATTGAGGGCCAAAGTACGATAACCCTGCATATTTCCAACCGTCTCTGAAAAATCATAATAAATCTGAAAAACCTGCTTTTCATCAAGACTTTCATCCTTGACTTGAGAAGTGAGTTTAGAGTGTCTCAGCACCTCCTGATAAGTCATGGAACGCAAGGTCACATCTTCCGATAAGGCTTCGACCAAGATATCAACTGCACCAGACAATGCTTCCTTACCAGTCGCAAATCCTTCACAGACAAACTTTTCAGCCTCTTTCTCTAAGTCGGCTACATTCTGCAAAATCAAGCGAGCAAGAGGAAAGAGTCCAGCTTCACGGGCAATGGTTGCCTTGGTACGACGCTTTTCCTTGTAAGGAAGGTAGAGTTCTTCTACGTCTGCTAATTTTTCGGCAGCTAAGATAGCTTCTTCCAACTCCTTGGTCAACTTGCCTTGTTCTTGAATCTTTGCTAAGACAGCTTCCTTACGGTCGTTGAGGTTGGTCAGACTTTTATCCAAGTCAATAATGGCCTTAATCGCCACCTCATCCAGACTACCAGTCATGTCCTTACGATAACGCGCGATAAAGGGAATAGTAGCCCCTTCAGCAGTCAAACTTAGAACGGTATCAATTTGCTTTAACGTCACTCCCAAATCTTGGGAGATTTTTTCATATTTTTTATCCATGAATCTATTATACCACAAGCTAAACGTTTCAAATTATCTCTTACAATTTTAAAACATAAGTTGGGAAATAAATTTACTTCATTTCAATATTCTATTCATTGAGAAGGTTGCAATTTAATTCTAATAGTTTACAAAAGGACTAGTGATTAATTGCACTGTTTTTATTTTTTACAAAACGCTTTATAAAGGTATTTGTTGAAGTTAACGAATCAATTTTCAGAGCAAATAAAAAATCGCAAGCCTGAGCCTGCGGTGGGGATAATCTTTTTTGAAATTTTGAAACAAAAAAGGAGCATTTAAGCTCCCCCCTTTGAAATAACGGACACTTGGCTGGTCGGTGTACCCAGCATCTCAGATACCTTTTTCAAGGTGCGGCAGGAACCTTTCTGCCCTCAAATGTCTTGCGTTAATGTTATTCTAGCACCATCTACTTTTTTTGTCAAACTTTCTCAATCTACCAGACTTAATCAGGATTTATAAAGCTCTATTATTCATTAGATACTCAATTTTAACTTTTCCCTTTTCCTCAAAATAATAGTATAATAGAGGTAGAATTTAGAATCGAGGTACACCTATGGCTGTAAAATTTACAAAACGAGACGACTTGGACAAGATGTTTGAAGAGTTTGCGAAACTCCCTGATTTGAAGCAAGTCACTTTCCCTGATGACAAAGAGAAAAAAGCCAAAGCAGAAAAGAAAAACTAGATGACTGCTTTCCAACAACTCCCGTCTAGTGTGCTTCAGACTGGGGCTATTTTTCTCTCTATAATCATTGAAGCCCTACCCTTCGTTCTGATAGGAAGTATTGTTTCAGGACTGATTGAGGTTTATATCACACCTGAAAAGGTTTATCATTTTCTCCCTCGAAATCGTTGGGGGGAGAATCTTTTTTGGGACCTTCGTTGGGATACTTTTCCCTTCTTGTGAATGTGGAATCGTCCCCATTATCAATCGTTTTCTGGAAAAAAAGGTTCCCAGTTACACGGCTGTTCCCTTTCTCGTAACAGCACCTGTTATTAATCCTATTGTCCTCTTTGCGACCTATTCTGCCTTTGGCAACTCCTTCCATATCGCCCTATTGCGAGCTCTTGGTTCCATTATTGTAGCTGTGATACTTGGGATTTTTCTAGGATTTTTCTGGCAAGAACCGATTCAAAAAGAAAATCGTCTGGCCTGTCATGAGCATGATTTTACTCACTTAAGCCCTGCCAAAAAAGTTTTTCAGGTCTTTGTGCAAGCAATTGATGAATTTTTTGATACGGGACGTTATTTGGTATTTGGCTGTCTCTTTGCTTCTATGATACAGGTCTACGTTCCGACTCGGATTCTGACCTCTATTAGTGCAACCCCTCTTTTTGCCATCTTGCTCTTGATGCTTTTGGCCTTTCTTCTTTCTCTCTGTAGTGAGGCGGATGCCTTTATCGGAGCTTCTCTTCTCTCGAGTTTCGGATTGGCACCAGTTATGGCCTTTTTGGTGATTGGCCCAATGCTGGATATCAAAAATATTCTCATGATGAAATTACTTGAAAGCACGATTTATCAGTCACTTCATTATGATTGTGACTCTTGTCGTCTTAGTATATTCTCTCTTGATTGGAGTCATCCTATGATTCGGTTTTTAGTTTTAGCTGGCTATTTTGAATTGACCATTTATCTCCATCTGTCAGGAAAATTAAACCAGTACATCAACATGCACTATTCCTATCTGGCCTATATCTCCATGGTACTTTCTTTTATCTTGGCAATTATTCAATTGTATATCTGGATGAAGCAAGTCAAAACCCACAGTCATCTGAACAGCCGATTAGCGAAGGTTACTAGTGTTGCTCTTCTGGCTATTCCTATTGTCGTCGGCTTAACTTTCCCAACTGTTAGCTTGGATTCTCAGACCGTTTCAGCAAAAGGCTATCATTTTCCCCTATCGGAAGGAACGGATCAAGCCATTCAGACAAGCGAAGGTACGACAAGCCAATATTTGAAACCAGATACCAGTTCTTATTTTTCAAAATCAGCCTATGAAAAAGAAATGCGAACGGCAGCGGATAAATATTTGTCCCAAGATAGCATTCAGATCACTAATGAAAACTATATGGAAGTCATGGAAGCTATCTACGACTATCCAGATGAGTTTGAGGGCAAGACAGTCCAGTTCACAGGTTTTGTCTATAATGACCCCAGTCATGCCAATAGCCAATTTCTGTTCCGCTTCGGCATTATCCATTGTATCGCGGATTCTGGTGTCTATGGATTGCTGACCCAGGGAAATACCCGTCAGTATGAAAATAACACTTGGATAACAGCCAAGGGAAAACTGGTCAATCACTACCATAAAGAACTCAAACAAAACCTCCCAACCTTGGAAATCGACAGCTTTATCAAAGTCGATAAACCAGAGAATCCCTATGTATATCGCGTGTTTTAAAAAGCAAACCAAGTTCATAAAAAACTCTAAGCAGGCAGAGCCTGCTAACTCATGACAGAAAAAGAAGTTTATCTTATAATGAAGATGAACAATACCAATCCATAGTGTTTAATAGGGCTTTTCCTAGCCTCTACAAAAAACTGGATGAACAAGAGTCATGAAATAACTCGAATATGCCTTGAGCATGAAAATAAAATTACAATTAGCCTCTTGTTCTATTGTTCAAATAGTTAACAGGAGGTTTTTATAATGGAAGTCATGATTGAAACGTGTTGTGGTATTGATGTCCACCAAAAATCCATTGTTTGTTGTATTCTAGATGGTCCACTAGATACTAATAAGCCAAAGAAAATTCAGAAGAAATTTGGGACAACTACTGTAGCTCTTCACAATGCCTTAGATTGGTTGGTATAGTTGCTTAGTTTAAAATAACCAGCTTATAATAAAGCTATGGCATTTAGATTACATCAAAGAAGGACACAGCCATGTCGAGGCAGCTAAAGTTTTTGATGTTGGCGTCAAAACTCTCTTCACGTGGGAAAAGAAAGACGTGAACAAGGACACTTAGAGAGGAAAAAGCGAGTCGTCAAAAAGCGGAAGATCTCTTTAAAAGAATTAAAAGCCTTTGTAGAGGCTCATCCAGACGCTTTTTTACGGGAAATTGCGGCACATTTTGATTGTGCTGTTCCTTCAGTATGGGCAGCTTTAAAGTAGATTAAGGTCACTTTAAAAAAGGACGACTAGCTTTAAGAAACAAGATCCAGAGAAAGTCGCTGAATTTCTTGATATTTTGAATAGCTTAAAAGATTTACCAGTCGTATATATTGACGAAACGGGAATCGACCGCTACCTTTATCGTCCCTATGCACAGGCTCCTAGAGGGGAGAAAGTCTATGAAAGATTAGCGAACGGCGTTTTGAGCGGACTTCAATTGTTGCAGGACAAGTAGACGGAGAGTTTATAGCTCCCATGATTTACAAGGAAAGTATGACGAGCGATTTCTTTGTGGAGTGGTTCAAAATGCAACTCCTGCCTGCTTTGAAGACACCTCATATCATTGTTATGGACAATGCTAGTTTTCATCCCAAGAACATCTTGGATGAACTTTGCATTCAAGATAAACACTTTTTCTTACCTCTACAGCCTTATTCCCCAGATTTGAATCCTATTGAGCAAGCTTGGGCTATCTTGAAAAAGAAAGTGACGGATTTATTAAGGGAAGTTCCCAATATTTTCAAATATTTAGAGCGCTTTTTTAAAACTAAATGACTATAATACGAGGGATTTGATGATTTTTCTTGATGATAGAAGACTCAGCGGCCATCATTTTAGAGCATATATTTATAATGGATTGAATCTAGAATAGTACACAACTAATTCTAAAACCTGTATAGAAATTAATTTGAATTCACTAATCTTTTTGTTCGTATCTTATTTCAATTCACTATATAACTCAATTCCATAATAAAACACCTCAAAAGTTAGATTTTCTAGCTCTAACTTTTGAGGTGCAGCTCATTTATGTATGATAGTCTTTTGGTATTATTTCATCTATCTTTGTTAAAAGAAAGAATATTTATTATGAATTTGGATCTTCGAGACTACGACCATGTAAACCTTTTTCACGTTGGACTTGGCGTAGTTTTTCTGGTGTAACATCGTTTCCTTCTTCATCCACAATTTTGATTCCCTCAATGTGGTGACGAACAGAGCGACGATAACCTTCGATGTACTCCTCACGTAGTTTAGCTTGTTCCACTTTTTCTTCTGGTGTCAAGCCTTCTGCTTTTTTCTTTTTAGCAAGCTCGTTGATACGATCAATTTTTTTCTGATCCATTTCTTCTCCTTTGTGATAAGATAAAGTCCGTTTATCAAATTTTATTTAGTGTTAATTTGGTTAAAACGTGCAAGTTTAGCTGCTTTCTTGGTTAATTGCGACAAGATAGCCAAACGATTTTTACGGACTGCTTCATTTTCAGCCATAACCATGGTATTCTCAAAGAATGCATCAATAACTGGGCTAAGGGCAAAGAGTTGTTTCAATTGTTGACTTGCAGATCCTGATAAAGCAAGTGTTTCTACTGCTTCTGCCAAGGCTTTCTCTTCTTCATTCTCAAAGAGAGCTGAATCAACTGTAGCAACTCCTTCTGCCTTCTCAGCCAAATTAAAAGCACGAGAAAGTGATTCGACAGACGATTTGAAATCTTCTTTCTTGCTTGCTTCTACGAGAGCATTTGCTGCTTCCAACATATCCGCCACAACAAAGTTTGACCCTGCAAGAACGGCTTCCTTAATATCTTTGGAGTAGAGCCCATCATCTTATCAACACGAGCCTTGATAAAGTCCATAACCTCTGTCTTATTTTCATAAGTCAAGCTGTCAAATTTCAAAGCATAAAGGCTATCAATCAACTCATCCATAGCAATGTGCCAACCAAAGGCATCCAAGATACGAACCACACCTTGGGTCGCACGACGAAGGGCATAAGGGTCATTAGACCCTGATGGAATCAAGCCTACTGAGAAGAAACTCAAAATCGTATCCAATTTGTCTGCAATGGCAAGCACTGCACCGACCTTGCTCTCTGGAAGTTCTCCTTCGGCTGAAGTAGGCATGTAGTGTTCACGAATAGCAGCTGCTACCGCTGGAGTTTCCCCAGCAAGAAGGGCATATTTTTCACCCATAATTCCTTGGAGCTCGTCAAATTCACCAACCATCCCAGTCAACAAGTCAAACTTGTAAATGGCTGCTGCACGGGCTAAGTCAATCGTTTCATCCGCTGACAAGCCTGCTTTTTCTGCCAAGAGAATAGCAATCTGACCAGTACGAATCATGTGTTCACGAAGGGAACCAATTTTCTCATGGAAGGTAACATTGTTTAATTTTTCAACAAGATCTGAAATCACCAATTTTTGGTCTTCACGCCAGAAGAATTCTCCATCTTCCAAACGGGCTACCAAGACTTTTTCATTTCCTTTGATAACATTTCCAAATACTCTGCGTTTCCGTTACGAACAGAAATGAAGTTTGGCAAGAGTTTGCCATCTTGATCACGAACAACAAAGTAACGTTGGTGTTCCTTCATCGAAGTCACCAAGACTTCTTCTGGAACTTCAAGGCATTTGGCATCAAAGCTTCCCATAAAGGCAGTTGGATATTCTACCAAGTTCAGGACTTCATTAAGCAAATCCGCATCAATTTCGATGCGTACACCATGTTCAACTTCGATTGCCTTGATTTGGTCAACAATCATTTGCTCACGTTCACGTGGATCCGCGATTACAAACTGTGCACGAAGATCTTCTTCATAGCTCAAGGCTGACTGAATCTTAGTTTCTTTTCCCAAGAAACGATGGCCACGGCTCACACGCCCTCCCTTAATATCAAGGAAATCCAAATCAAACTCTTCTTCATCTAAAAGAACAGTTAAAGTGTGAACAGGACGAATGTATTCAAAGCTATTTCCAGCCCAGTGCATGCTGACAGGGAAAGTCAGGGACTTCAAGACATCCACAACACCTGGAACAATGGCTTCAACTGCTTGACCAATTTCTTCCTTAGTGACATAGGCATATTCTTCGCCCTTGATTTCACGAAATTCGATATCTTCGACAGTCAAGCCTTTTCCACGGACAAATCCTTGGGCTGCTTTGGTGAAGTTTCCATCACTATCCAAGGCAATTTTCTTTGCTGGACCCTTGAAATCTTCTGTCAAATCAGACTGTTTGTTTGCAAGACCAGTCACACGAACAGCCAAACGACGTGGTGTTGAGAAGGTCTGAATAGCTTCAAAAGACAGGCGGTTTTCCTTGAGGAAGGCTGCCATTTTTTCGCCTAGTTGTTTTTCACTTGGTGTGACAACATAGGCTGGTAATTCTTCAAGACCGAGTTCTACTAATAAGTTTTTTGTCATGTTTTTTCTCCGAAAAGTATCTTTTTATTTTCCAGCTTGCCTTATGTGATTGGCACGCAAGCAACCAACTTCGTTGTTTCATTGCTAAAATTGGAGCCAAAAGTCTCCAATTTTGCCTAGTATCCTTAGCTTCACTAAGGATACCTTCATCACTGCGGCAACTGGCTCAGGGCTCACTCTGTTCGCCCATTTTCGTAATTTGTCACTTTCTTTATTCTGCGTCTTCTGCTAAGAGCTTAGCTCGTGTTGCTTCATCCAAAAGTGGGTAGCCTAGGCGTTTGCGTTCTGCGACAAAGGTTTTGGCTACAACACGGGCCAAGTTACGAATACGAGCGATATAGCCTGCGCGCTCTGTTACAGATACGGCACCACGCGCGTCAAGCAGGTTAAAGGTGTGTGAACATTTGAGAACATAGTCATAGGCAGGGTGTACCAAGCCTTCTTCCAAGGCGCGACCAGCCTCTTTTTCAAACTTATCAAAGTTTTCAAGCAACATTTCTTGATCCGAAATTTCAAATGAGTATTTTGAATGCTCGTACTCAGGCTGGATAAAGATTTCTCCGTATTTTACTCCATCAGCCCATTCGATATCATAGACAGAGTCAACCTCTTGGATATAAGAAGCCAAGCGTTCCAAACCATAAGTAACTTCAGCAGTCACAGGGCCAGTTGCCAATCCACCGACTTGTTGGAAATAAGTAAACTGAGTGATTTCCATCCCGTCAAGCCAAACTTCCCAACCAAGACCAGCTGAACCAGTTGACGGGTTTTCCCAGTTGTCCTCAACGAAACGAATATCGTGTTCCAAAGGATTGATTCCCAATTTTTCCAAAGATTCAAGGTAAAGTTCTTGGATGTTTGATGGAGATGGCTTCATGACCACTTGGAATTGGTGGTGTTGGTAGAGACGGTTAGGGTTTTCCCCATAACGACCGTCAGCAGGACGACGTGATGGCTCTACATAAGCCGCATTCCATGGCTCAGGTCCGATAGCACGAAGGAAAGTGTAAGGACTCATGGTTCCCGCACCTTTTTCATTATCATAAGCCTGCATGAGCATACAACCTTGGTCATTCCAAAATTGTTGCAAAGTAAGGATGATTTCCTGGAAAGTCAATTTTTAGACATTATTTACTCCTTTTTATATAAATTACTTGCGATACGAGTCTGCCTCGTCGATCATACGAGGCAAGACGAGTTAGTACTGCGTCTAGCTCAGGCACTCTAGTGCTGAGTGTGGGGTAGCCCGACTGTAAGGAGGTCTCTGCCACTGACGCAGTAAAATGTTAATTTCTTAGACATTGTTTACTCCTTTAGTTTTTATATTTCTTTTTCAATTAATTTCTGCTGAACAAACCAATTTAACAAGGAAAGAGTTTTATCTGTATTTGCCCATAAATGATAAGAATCGAAGACCGCTTGTACACTACCTAGATTTTCTACCAACTTATCTATTGTCAAAAAACTACGCCAGTATTCGTAAAAAATACTTGCATAGTTCTTATCATAGGTCGAAGAACAAAAATCATTCAATGAATGCCAACCATACTTCTTCTGAAAAAGTTCTACAAGAGATTGATTACAAATTTTTTCCGCTTGAAATTCCTCTTCTGTCAAGAAATACTTGCAACTAATATATTCAACCATCCCCTCTTCGAACCAGATATAAGAGTCATAACCATCAAAATCATCTAAAAATGCTCCGACCAATGAGCTAACTCATGTCCTACAATCTGTAAGAGGAAATTTTCAGATAAAGAATGATAGTGACTTTCTATTGCTTGAGTTTGCTGAGAACACTCGTAGTCCATCAACTGATACAAATACAACTCTTTCCAAACAGCTAAATCAGGCGTCATAACCATTCGTCTATTATTTGTATAGGCTGGAACAGCACTTTCCCTAATAATCTGTGTAGCAGCATTAAAACTTGACCAAATAACGGCTTGCGGTAAATCACAGACTGCAAGTTCATTCTTTAAAAAAGATTGATAATCTTTCAACTTTTCAGTATTTCTTACTACAAACTCACGAAATGCAGCTAGTTGACTATCGTCTTTTACAAGATAAAGGTTTTCCACGTCTCTCCTTTCTTTCACACAATAGACTGAATAAGCAAAAGAACCGCGTCCGACAATCCTAGGTTGATTTAACCTAGGGGCGTCAGAAACGCGGTTCCACCCTAATTTATTACTTCATTGTTTTTGAAAATACTACAGAAAGCGCCAGTTCTTTATTTTGCCCTACTTGGCTCCCACTATCCCAAGCTCGCTTGAAGAACGCCATAAGACTTTCTTTCCTGCTTACTATTATATCAAAAATTAGAACAATGTACAATTCTTTTTATGATTTTCTAGAAATCCATATCATCAACTCGTGGAGCACCCGACTGAACAGCTATCGTTTTTAAGGTTTCTCGCTCCTCATGACTCAGTTCAATTCCAAAGCAATCAAGATTAGCCTGAATACGAGACGCTGTGACAGATTTTGGAAGTGGTAAAAATCCTTCTGCTAAGCTCCAGGCCAAGGCTATCTGGGCAACCGATTTTTCGTGATTTGCTGCGATTTCTTGGACTTCCTTGCTATCAAACAGTTCTCCCTGACCAAAAGGCCCCCAAGCTTCCAATAAAATTCCTTTTTCTCGACAGTAATCTACGACTTCCTCTTGATAGACACCTGGAGCCAAACGAACTTGATTGACCGCTGGAATAATTTTTGCTGTTTCAAGCAAGGCATCCAAATGATGGGGAAGGAAATTACTAACTCCAAGAACACGGATTTTGCCTTCTTGATAGAGGTCTTCCATCGCTCTCCAAACTTCCGCATTTCGGATTTTCCATTGGTCATTTTCTCTGAGCGGTTTTGGATTTGGCCAATGAATCAAATACAAATCCAAATATTCCAAGCCCAGTTTCTCTAAAGACTCTTCAAAAGCCTGATGAGTTTGCTCATAGTTGTGAGTTGTATTCCAGAGTTTGCTGGTTACAAAAATTTCCTCACGCGGAACGCCACTATCTTGAATGGCACGACCAACGCTTTCTTCATTTTTATAAATAGCTGCCGTATCGATATGGCGATAACCTGCCTTTAAAGCCTCTAGGACAGCTTGATAGGCAATCTCCCCATTTTCAGCTTTCCAGGTTCCAAATCCTAGAACTGGAATTGGAACACCATTATTTAAAGTATAAGATTTCATTATTTTTCCTTTCTAAATTAGAAGAAAATCCAAAGAGCCAAATTTTCAAAGAAAACTTATCTCTTTAGATTTTGTATATTATTGGTCACGGTCGTAGTAAAGCTGGTGAGGTTTAAGACGAGTATCTAACAAATCTGGAATTGTTACAAAGTCATAACCTTGCCCTTTCAAATAGTCAATAACCTTCGGTAGAGCATTTACCGTCTCAGCATGGATATCATGCATGAGAATAATAGAACCATTCTTGACTTCACGCTGAATTTCTGTCAAAATAGATGCTTCATTTTTACTTTTCCAGTCCAAACTATCCACATCCCACATAATAAAGCTCAAATCGAGGCTATTGCGAATGTCGTCTGTAATGGCTCCATAAGGGGGACGCATAAGTTTAGAGCTAGAACCCAACACTTTAGTTAGCGCATCCTCAGTATCAGTAATTTGTTTTTTAGCTTCATCAAGGGAAAGTTTTGAAAGCACTGGATGACTCCAACTATGGTTTCCAATAACATGGTCATCCGATTTCATGCGTTTCAAAATCTCTTCATTACCAGAAACATTCTTACCTAAAACAAAGAAAGTTGCCTTGATACCATACTTAGAAAGAGTATCTAATGCTTGATTTGTCGTTGCAGGATTTGGTCCATCATCAAAAGTCAGGGCCACTACTTTACGATTTTTCTTTTCATAATAGTCCTTATATAGCTCTGCATCCTTATCTAATAAATAAGAGGACTGAATGACCTCAAAGAAACTAGATACTGGTAAGGCAATCTCATCTAGATTTTCCACTGCCTGACTTGGATAAAGGATAATTTGGCTATCCTTATAATCAAAGTTCCATGCAGACAGGTCTTGGTCAGAGAAGCCTTTAACAAGCAGATCAATCTTTTCTTGCTCCAATTTCTTATCCTGTAAGAAAGAAGTCAGTCCTTTAATCAGCTGTTCTTTGGCTTTACTAGCATCTGAAAATAATTGATCAAGTGTAAAAGATTTACCATCTTCTGTCAAATGAACTTTTGCCAGACTAGTTTTTTCAGTCTCTTCAACTTTTGACGAAGTTAAATCATAGACTTGTTTCATCACACTTCGGTTGACAATCCCTTTTAAAGTCGAATCCTGTTTCTCCGTATAATAAAAAACCAGATTTTCCTTGTCTTCCAGATTTTCTTTAATATCCTGTGTCATGATGTCTTTTACAGATGAAATCACTTGCTCCCCTTGTAGAGGATAATAGGCAATCACTTCGGCTTTACCCTTACGAAAATGATTTTTCTGATTTCCCTCACTCAATTGATCATCTTTCTCTTTTTTGAGCGATTCAATCCTTTGTTCAAAACTTTGCTTTGTATATATTTTGTATCCAATCATTGAACCAAGGACACAAATACTTACTGAGAAGATAGCTACTAGGGCTATTAGACTCATTCTTATCTTATCGTGATTCTCACGCTTTGCTCTACTTTTATCCATAAGACCATCATATCAAATTCAAGCTATAATTTCAATGATTTTGGAGGAAATAGTATATTAAAAATAACCGATCTCATTGCTGAGAATCGGTTTTCCAATATATTTAATTAAGAAGTTTGTTTTACATAACATAAATTATGTAAAATATCTATAATAATAAATCTTTGACTTTCCCAATTTCACTTTTTGGAATAACTAGGTGAATCATATCTCCGAGATACATTCTGGTTGAGCCGTTAACTGTTTGGCTCTTGCCATTATGAACTTGAGTTGTGATGAGGATATTATGTGGTAAGTTGAGTTCATGTACTTGTTTTCCTGCGATTTTATCTGAAACAGGGATTTCAATAAGTGTGACTTCTCCTTCATCTGACGCTTCTTCAGGTAGCATTTTTTCCAACATAGCCTCATAGACTGGTGCACCCTTGAGTAAATCCATGATGATGTAGGCGACCAAGGTTACTAATCCAAGTGGCATGAGGTTGCGAATATCTCCTACCATTTCGGTTACCAGAATCATAGCGGTTAAGGGTGCCTTAGATATTGCTCCAAAATAGCCACTCATTCCCAGTATGACAAATATAGGGAATTGCTCTTGACTGACAAGTCCAAGATTGACACAAATGACACCAACTAGGGCTCCAAGCAAGGAACCAAGCGCTAAAATTGGTAGGAAAATTCCTCCTGGAAGGCCACTTCCATAGCTAATCATGCTCCAAACAAAGCGAATCAAAAAGTAAACTAATAGAACTTGGAAACTAAAATCTTGCTCAGTTAAGGAAAGAACCAGCTGATTTCCACCACCAAGGATTTGTGGTAAGAAAATTCCCACTGGTATGATGAGAATGAAGGCCAGTATTGGATAATATGCTCTATCCAAACGGATTTTTTGACCAATCCAGTCATAAACTCTACCGACATTGAGTACAGCCTTCTCATAGAGAAAACCGGAAAATCCAAGGAAAATTCCCATAACAAGATAAATCCAGTATTGATCTAGGGTCATGAGTGGGATATTGTCTGGCATATCCAGTACGGGTGTTAGGCCAAATATGAGTAGAGACACAAAATTTGCTACGAGACTAGCTGCTAGAGTAGATACCCAGAAAAAGCGTGAAAAATGGTGATAAACTTCTTCTACCACAAAGAGAAGTCCTGCAATCGGTGCATTAAAGGCTGCAGCTAGACCAGCGGCAGCTCCACTAGCAATCAGGGAGCGTTCCTCTACTGGACTTGATTTGAGCCACTTGGCAATTCCTTTACCACCGACCGCTCCAAGTTGAATACTTGGTCCTTCACGACCCAGCATAAGACCGCTAGCAATAGCAAGAATTCCTAGAATATATTTTTTCCAAAGAACTCCCCACCAGTTGAGAGTCATCAATCCCTTTAATTCGGCTTCGACTTGAGGAATTCCTGAGCCTTTGATATCTTTTTCTGATCGAGTTAATTTCGCACTGAGCCAACAAACTATTAAATAAAATAGACCAATGATAAAAAGATTGCGCACTAGGTGCGCTTGATCTTGATAAAGTCCTTGTATCAGGTGAAAGCCTTTTTCAATTAAAAACCGAAAAGATCCAACGATGATCCCAACGACAAGACCGACGATGATTCCTCGTCCAACTTGGGATAATATGGTACTCTCGGCAAAGGCGAATTCTTTCTTAGAACGGACTATTTCCGACTGTTCCTCCATGGTATTTCCTTTCAATTAACTTTCTTTTTACCTAAAACCAGGGATTTAACGGGTTCAAAGCTGGTTCGGTGAATTGGGGTAACTCCTAGTTTGTCAAGTCCTTCCAGGTGTTTAGCAGTTCCATATCCTGCATTAGTAGCGAAATCATAGCCAGGAAACTGCTGATCGTAGTCCTTCATCAATTTATCACGGGTCACCTTGGCTACTATGGAAGCTGCTGCGATAGAGAGGGAATTGGCATCTCCTTTGATAATAGAGGTTTGTGAAATAGGCAAGTCCAGTTTCATAGCATCTATCAGGAGGTGCTCAGGTTGAGGACTGAGCTGGGAGATTGCTTCCTGCATGGCTAGTTTGGTTGCTTCATAGATATTGACTTGGTCGATGACTCTATTATCCATGATACCAATGCCGATTGACAAAGCTTGGTTCTGAACGGCTTGGAAAATCTCCAGATGTTTCTTTTTAGGAATTTTCTTGCTGTCGTTGAGACCTTTAATCTTACAATTTTGAGGTAAAATAACGGCTGCAGCGACTACAGGTCCAGCCAGAGGACCACGGCCAACCTCATCAACACCAGCAATTAAGGTCAATCCTTGCTTGTAAAGTTCTTTTTCGTAGGAAAGCATGGATTCCAAACGAAGATCCTCATCCAATTCAGCTTGAATGGCTTTTTTACGCTTGCTGATTTCCTTTTGAACTCCAGAACGATTATCCTGCTCGAGTTCTAAAAAAATAGGGCTATCTAAATCCTTGACTGTTGCAAGGAGTTCTTTGATTTCTTTAATCGTCGCCATCGAGGTCTTCCAATGTATCTAAGGTATAGTTACCGAGTTTGCCGTCGCGGACTTCCTTCACGAAGAGACTGTAAAAGCGGTCATAGTCATCTCGGAAACCGAGAGCACGGGTCATATCCATAATAATAACAGGCGCTTCTTCCTCAATTTTCATTTGTTTGAAGCGTTCAGCCAACTTTTCTGGATAATGTTCTTTGAAATAATTGATACCAAAAATAGTTACCTCATCCATAGGAAGCAACTGGTCTTTGATAGCTCCAGTCAAGGCCAGTTTCAATGCAACAGTTTCATCCTCAAACTTAGGCCAGAGAATCCCCGGTGTATCCAAGATTTCCAAGTCTTTATTTGTTTTGAGCCATTGTTGCCCCTTGGTAACCCCTGGTTTATTGCCGACAACGGCAATTTTCTTACCAGCCAAACGGTTCATAAGAGTGGATTTACCAGCATTGGGAATCCCAATAATCATGGTACGCAAGGTTTCAATCTTGATACCGCGTTCCTTCTGGCGTGTAATCTTATCCGCCATGAGTTTTTTTGCCGCATCTGTTACAACTTTACAGTCACTTGTTCTTTGGAGTTGATAGCTAGAGTCTGGATTCCCTTTGATTCAAAATACTGACGCCATTCCTTGGTCATTGCTGGGTCAGCCAAGTCCGCCTTGTTTAAAATCAAGAGTTTTGGTTTATCACCAACAATTTTGGTCAACATAGGATTTTGACTAGATAGAGGTAAGCGTGCATCTACCAAAATCGTCACAAAATCAACAAATTTTAAATTTTCCTGTACCTGTCGACGCGCTTTAGACATGTGACCAGGAAACCATTGAATAGTAGCCATTGAGTTTTTTTCCTTTCGTAGCAAGGGTTTAGAGACCCTATTTTATTTTACTATCGTTTGAACATAGAGAGTTTTCAAATGAATGGTGTTCAAACAGTTCTTATTTAATTACATAGAAATCTACTTTATATTATATCATGCCTTCTCTATTTTGTCCGATGATAGCCCTTCAAGCTCCCTGAATAGAAAAAGCGACTCTATAATATTTGTAGTAGGTAAATCCCCTATGGATATTATGGAGTCTATTTTGTGTAGAAAAAGTTCCATAGAAAAAATCATATGTAATCATTACTTTTATCACAAAACCACTCGACATTAAAGACACTAATATCCAGATTCTAGACATCATCAATAAGGATACACACAAGGAAATTATCGCTAAACTGGACTACGATGCTCCATCTTGTTCTGATTGTGGAAGTCAAATGAAGAAATATGATTTTCAAAAACCTTCCTCAAGGATAAAGAAAAGATTGTCAACGCCCTTCAACTACTCTACTCCAACGCTAAATTAGAAGTGACCAATAATCTCATCAAACTTATCAAATGCAATGCCTTTGGTTTTCGGAACTTTGAAAACTTCAAAAAACGGATTTTTATCGCTCTGAATATCAAAAAAGAAAGGACGAAATGTGTCCTTTCTAGATCTTAGCTTTTCTTCAACCTACTACAGTTGACAAAGAGCCCACATTAATTTGATATTCCTAATCAATTTGTTCATATCTTATTCTAATCAACTATATGTTAATTATGATAATTTATCCAATACCCCCTGTGAGAATACGAGAACCACTCATTAATTAGACTAGCGATTTCTTTGGGTGCTTCAGTATAAAGCTCATGGCCAAAGTTCTCTAGAAGAATAGTATCAAAATAGTCTGGCAATTCTTTTAGGGCTTCCTCTCTCCATGTAGCTTCATTAGGATAGCGAGGACTAATAAACAAGGTATCTCCCACTTCTCTCTTAAAAGCTTGTATTTTCCTCCGTAGGCGGAGTATCGCTTCTATATTTTCATAATTTATATCCAACTCATATCTATTATACTTCGCATTCCAGTGATAGAACTGTCTTACGGCTTTCTCCATATTTTCTGACCAATGCTTTGCTTCAGCTTTTTCTTTAGAAATAAGAACATCTAAGTCCGAAACAATTTGAGATTTGATATAGTTTTTAGTTTCCTCTAATTCCGCATCTAAAGTTAAAATCTTATCTAAATCTAGATAGCCACCATCCAAAAGAATCAGTTTCTTCACTTCTTGAAATTCCGATGCGAGATAACGAGTCAAATCTCCTCCAAGAGAATGGCCTATCAGACAAATAGATTCTTCCTCTTCTATCAATTTTTTAAACCATGATTTCAATTCTATTTCATCTCGAAGATGCTTTTCATATGGATTCAGAAAACAGACCTGCGAATCTAGTTCTTGAAGAAAATCCTTGCTATGAAAGACATTGCTTCCCAGACCGCCAATAAAAAATGTCTTCATCCAACTACTTAATACTATGCTTATTCATCTTTTGTTCAAAGATAGTCGTGATAATCTGGCGCAATTCTTCGCGTTCTTTTTCTGGGATTTCACCACTTGTTTGAGCTGCAGCGTAGAGTTCAGGGTGTTCAATTGAAATGCGTTTAATCGTACGTGTCGTAGCATGTTTTCTGACGAAAAATGGGATTCGCTTAATCAAGTCTTGCGGTACTAGTGCAAGAATCTTCTCAGCAGTTTCCTTGTCACTAATCTTAGACGTAGTCAGCCCCTTCTTAATCATTTCCTGTTCTTTTTCTGTAAAATCTTTTAATTCCATTCGATTGGTCCTCCTATGTTCACTAAGTTAAATTATATACCAATTGTAGCAAGACGACAAATAGTCTGTTTGTAAAATACTCTCTATACTACAATTTTCCTGTCACTCTTAATTGCTCTTTAATGAAAAATCACAAATCCTTTTGGAGAGATGACAAGCTGATTCTCTAATTCTTGGCAATTGCTTGCTAGTGCTACGGTTTCTTTCTCTAAAGATAATCTTCTGTTGATTGGTTGAATATTGCTTTGAGGACCCGTCCTTCATATTTCCACTGCAAAGCTACTACATCAGGTTTGATTTCTTGGAGGCTATACTTACCATGCTGAATGGTTGATGATGCGTGTTTGCGAATCTTGATTAGATTCTTCATGAAATTCAGCATATCATTGTCACTTGATACACGTTTCCAAGGCATACAACGTCGACAATCTGGGTCTGGACCGCCAGTCAAGGAAAGCTCGGTTCCATAATAGATGCAGGGTGTTCCTTTTTGTAAAAAGAGAAAGACTAGGGCTGATTTAACCAGTTGAACATCCTCATTGGCCGTCCACAAGATTCTCTCTGTATCATGAGAATCCAAGAGATTAAACATTACCTCTGAAATCTGCTGTTTGTAATACATAGATTGGCCATTGATTTCATTGATGAACTGGTCTGTCTTCTTAACACCTCGTAAGAAATACTCTTTGATGCTATCAGATAAAGGATAATTCATGACCGCATGGAACTCATCTCCATTTAGCCAAGGATGAGCCGTATGCCAGACTTCTCCTAGGATATAAAGATCAGGTTTTTTAGCTAAAACTACCTTGCGAAAATCCTTCCAAAACTGATGGTCAATCTCATTAGCCACATCCAAACGCCAAGCATCAATATCAAACTCTTCAATCCAATAAGTCGCAACCTTTAAAAGATAGTCCTTAACCTCTGGATTAGCTGTATTTAGCTTAGGCATATAGTCCTCAAAACCAAAAGCATGATAGGGTAAATCCCTCTTATTGGCTAGTTTTTCAGTCGTCACTGGGAATTGTTGAATATGGAACCAATCTTTGTAAGCAGACCCCTCCCCATTTTCGATAACATCTTGCCATTGAGGCGATTGCGAACCAATATGATTAAATACCGCATCCAGCATGATTTCATGCCACGCTGATGAGCTTGCTCGATCAGCTCTCGAAAGTTCTCCTTGTCTCCAAAATGACGGTCAATTTCAAAGTAATCTGTCGTATTGTATTTATGATTGCTCGTAGATTCAAAGATAGGACAAAGATAAAGTCCAGTAATGCCCAAGTCTTGCAAGTAATCCAGATGGTCAATAATCCCCTGTAAATCACCACCAAAGAAATCATCACTATTAGGTGTGATAGATGAATCCCAGTCTAAAGTCTCCTCTGGGTTTAATCGAGCATTTCCATTAGCAAATCTCTCAGGAAATATCTGATACCATACCGTATTTGAAACCCAGTCAGGAACCTTGCAGGCATCAATCTCATGAAGATAGGGCAACTTAAATCCATTTCCAATAGCATGAAGATTTTCTAGAGAATTGTCCACACACCCTTTATCACCATACAAAATACTTTGACCTTCTGTATCCTTGAGTTCAAAGAGATACTGGATACGTGCAAAGTCAACTGACACTTCAACCTGCCAATAGTCAAATAAGGCATCAGAAGTTATCTTGGACATTTCTTTTGTATCCTGATAAAACTCCTCCATAAAGATAAAAGGATCCCCATAATGCAAGTTGATGCTTTCAATGTCATCTTTCTTAGCCCGGATACGAATGTGCACTGTCTTATCTTTATAAAGATAAGCATACTCCGACTCTGGTCTGTGGTAAATGGCTGTTAATTCCATCAATTTATCTCCTAAAGTTTTAATTCAAATTTCACGCAAACGTTTTCATAGTTGTGATTCTAGTATACTACTTTCGTATTTTATTTTCAAGGCTTGTCCGTAGATTCTAGTGGTTTGGTTCTATAAATAAAAAAGCAGCCAGTCTTACAACTTACTACTTTTCAAATGATGATTTACAACTGTCTTTCCAGCCACTCTATTTTTTTAAAATCCTTATTGTTATTGTGCTCATTTCGATAGGAATCTTGGGAAGAAGCCTTGTAAATACTTAAAAACTGTTCCAAACTTGGAACGCGAAAAGTGATGTTTTCGAGATGAATCAACTCTATATCCGATTCCGAAACTCCTGCAAAATCAGGTAAAGAATCGATACTTCCGAATTCAACACTCAGACCATCTTTTTGGAATTCATGCTCATGAATATCTATTAAGGCGTAGCCTAAGTGTTTCATCACTTTCATTATCTTGTCCCACTCATAAATTCTGAGATGATCAGGTGCTTCCCAACCTCTAGGATCACCAGGCACATGAATGTCAATGTCAGACGGCCTCCATTCTTCATTTGATCGGTATTCAAACCCCAAAGACCCCATGAGTGTCGGAGTGATTCCGACTTGGTTTAAATGAGAACAAATTGTTCGAAATTCATCAAATAGAGAATTCATTCCTCCTCCAATCGTTGATATAGAACTTAATTTCGTTGTGAATAATAAACTAATTTTTATCTTTTACTCTTTCGGTTTTGAAAATACTTCTACTCGCTGAGCTAGGACTTTGATTTCTACAGGTAGATTATCCGATTTATCGCCGTCAACATCTGACTCCAATTCACTATCTGAAGAAATCTTAATATTACGCGCTTTGATATACTCGATATTATCATTTGCAACAACATCCCCTTTTAGTAAATCAGGAATGACAGATAATTTGGAGAATATTGAAGCATCTTTCAGAATCAAGATATTGGCATAGCCGTCCTTGTTTTCTTCAAAGATTTTTTTATCAGCGAAGTAATTTGTCAAGAGAACCAAAACATGGCTAGCTTCACCAACATAATTTCCATTTTCTGTCTCAACCTTAATGTTAAAGACCTGATCCGTCATAACGGACTTCATGGTATTTACAGCATAGGCAAGAATACCAAATTTTGTCTTATCTTCAATTTCAACATTGTGAATCGCTTCTGGCAGAGAACCGATACTAAAGATATAACCAAAATAATTGTCATTCGCTTTTCCGATATCAATCTTATTGGTTAAGTTAAAATCGAGTTCATCAATCGCGCCATCGATGTTTTGATTGATTTCCAAAAGTTTTGTAATGAGGTTACCCGTACCCCCAGGGATAATACCCAACTTAGGAATGTAGTCTCTCTCAGCAATACCCGAAATAACTTCATTGACAGTCCCATCTCCACCAAAACACACCACTGCATCGTACTGCTCACGAGAAGCTTCTTCAGCAAAATGTGTTGCATCCAGAGCTTTTTCAGTAATTTTGGTTTCAACATATTCAAAGTATTCTTTGGCTTTATTCTCCAGCTTTTCTTTGTAATCCAAAGCCTTTTCCCCACCAGAAGTAGGGTTGATAATTACCATTGCTTTTTTCATTTATTTTCCTTTTCATTAATTTAAAAGAGTTATACAATTTCAAGATAGTTGCTTAACACTTCTGAAAAACTGTATTTGATAATATATTCAATCATCATCTGAAAGAATATTAATTGTATCTATATAATCTTTAAACGATTTTACGACATTTTCTACAAAATCATCTAAATCATATTTATTGTCAGAATTTATAAAAATTCAAATCAATATTTAACCCTTCAGGGCTATACACATTAACTTTATTTTTTTTGTTGTTGAGAACTTAAATTGTTTGTAATTACAATTCGAGTCGTATCTAGGATAATGAACTGAGATCTTCCTTACTTTTTTAGTATATTCTCTACTTTTACTGGTATTGAGTTTTATTTCTTCCTTTTCTCCGTAATCAATAAATTCATTTAAATACCCCTCGTTATCTAAAGTCGAGTAAAACTGAACAACACCATACTCACAATGAATAAAATCATATTCGTCTATATAAAATTTCTTTAATAAAAGAATGAATTTCCGATTCTCTTTCGAAATCTCTAAATACCTAAAGTAACATTTAAAAGGATTATCTTCTGCAATACCTTGCAAATCTCCTTTGCCTATTTTACATTCATATCCATATTTCACTGATAAATGTTTTTTTACTTCGTCAAAAATATTTTTTTCTTTATCGAGATATTTTTTCCATAAATGAACATCATTATCATCTGAAAGTCCTAAAGCAGGATACAAATGGAAATTACCTGTATCACAGTCTAAAATCCTTTCATCATTAATTTGAGGAGCGTATTCTCTGTTATCTAAATAAACATTCCCTATATTTAATCCTGTTAATTTAAAAATATCATCTTTATTACTTGTCATCCCCATTATTATACCACCACATAAATTTTATTTTTTTTATAACTGTATCCTAAAAACCCAGTTTATATTAATCTTATTTTTATTGTTTTAAAAGAATTAGTAAATCCTTTAATAATTAAACACGTTTCTCTAACAATCCTACACACTCAGCGGTTCGGACTTACAGTATCATTTCGTAGGTACCTCTCCTCATTCTATGAGTCCTATCCCATGGGCGGAGCATCTACTTCTACTTCGCTGATGCCTCAGCTCATACAAGTAGTGATACCGCCTCAACATGTGTTGAGAGCAAGCTTCTATACTATAAAACGAAACTTTCTATTGGAAATAATAAATCACATATCTAGAAGAGATTTATTTGTTTGATTAAATTCATTGTATAGTTTAATCATAATTTTATCTATAACTATCAAAATATAAAACCAGGTGAAATAGTTAGAATCCCCAAATTCCTTATTTTCTAATTCATGTAATGTAGGTAAATTACGTTGATATGAAAGCGTATTATGGGCCAATCGATTTCTATGTCGATATAACATGTCATATACTTTCTGCCCTTCACTTTCTAGTAAATTGTAACCATCTCCCTTTCTTGCAATACCTTTATATCCAATTTTATTCTTTATATTACCCTTGAATTCTATGTAAGTATTACCGTTCCAGTATTGGAAGTTACTTTCATTGAAAATTTTACATATGGTATCTTTGGCTTCATTGACTATCAACTTTCTGTCAGATTCAGAAAGTTCACCCCTATCAAGTAGAATCATTAGATTTTGATAAATTGACTTTTTAGAGTCATAAGTAGAAAAACCTTGTGAGGCAAAATCTTTCAAAAAAACTCTTCGAAACTCAAAATCTTCAGTAGCCATTTCCCAAGAAATACATTTAAATTTTTGTTCTTGAAAACCTGTCATTTGTAAAAAAATTGTCTTAAGCAAGTAATCATTTAAAGGATAAGTTTCAATTCCTGTATTGATAGAAGAAATCGCCGAAATCCCTTCCAACATGACGGATTCAATAGGACTGTTAATAAATTCTTCATGTTTAGTCATTTCTCAAACTCCCTATAAATAGCGATTGATTTTTCAACTCTCTCACGTAAATATTTTAAGGCAGATGGATTTTTTTGGTGGTAGCTGATTGATACAGCTTTTGAAAACTCATATGTTGGAACACCCTGTTCATCAAGATATGGAGCTTTATATTCTTCTATTTGTTTCTCAAGTTTTTTAGTTATAACCGACCATTTTTCCAAATCAATATCCTTATTTTCAAATATTATTAAATAAATTAAACCAAAGTAATACAAGTCACAATCAATTATAGAATCAAATGTTTTTTCGCATAAATCTGAATTACTAATAATATTCTTCATCTTGTTATAGCGTTCTGAATGAGGTTTTTCATCAGAGTGTAGTTGTTCATTAGTATCAAATAATTCTTCATAGCTGATATAATCTACATCTGACTCACTATTTTTTTATCACCAATTATAAAATTGATATAATTTTCATAGTACTCCTCTAATTTTTTTCTTTTTTTCCACCAAAAACCACTGCATAAATTTTGGATACTGCAGTCTTTTTTATATTGCGATAAAATTGATAGATATCTAATAAAATCAATAGATAACTCACCCTCAATAAGGTTAATAAATTCAGGCTTAAAGAAATCGGTTTTACTATCATCTAAATAGTAAAGTGCTTCTCTACTTTCTTGACCAGTAAGAACCATCCCTTGTCTATTAATATTTCTAAAAACAGATGAATAGTATCTTTGTTGATCCCCTCTTTGACTATTACTAGGTATCAGATACGAAAATCCTAGAAAAGTATTCTTCAAAAAATTACTATCTATTTCATTATCGTTATTCAACGCTTTGAAATATTCATCCTTTTCTAAAGTTGATTTTATTTTTGAAATTGTTAAATTATCTTCTATGAGTAAATCATTAAATGTCCAATTAATGACATCTGTGGAGGAATCTGTTTCGCCTGCAAAATCATCATTTTCATCAATATATTTTCTAACTTTATTTTTTGAATGCTTTTTATAGGCTTCACGATCTGGAAAAAAACCTAAAACAGATAACAAAATACTAGTTAACCTTTGTTGTCCATCAATTAAAAGATTTTCCTTCAACCTATCTTTAGTAAATGAACCAATAATTACAGGTGGAACAAATTCCTTATTTTTAAGAGAAGTAATCAATTTCTCTCTTTTAGCCTCGTCCCATGAAAAATTTCTCTGATAATCGGGTAGTATAATATTTTTTGACAGAATCAATTCAATCCAATAGTCCAATGAATATTCTCCGTAATATACTTTATTCTCCATAATCTTATAATCCTCTCTATTTATCAATCACAAAACATCTATTAATATATATTGTGCTATAAAATAACTTCAATCTCTCAGTAACAATCTCTATAATTCTATCTTAGTCCATCTAAAAATAAACTGCGACAATCCCATTTTTATTTGTAATAGTATAAACTATTTTTTTACTTATACTTCGCTATTGCGTCAGCTCGTACAAGCGGTGATCCCGTCTTGACATGATACATTTGTGAACTCAAAAGATTCAGGGAACCTTTTGAGGATTAGCTACATTTCACTAACAAGCTTACACACTCCACGTGTGGTGCTAGCAAGCATCTATATTATAGAACGAAAGTATGTAAAAGTGATTTTGGAATAATACTATAGAACGGAACTATTAAAATTTATTTAGTAAGGAAATCCCCTAACTCACTGACCAATCCTTGCTTTATAGAACAGAAATCAATACTCTGAACTTTCGTCTCACGTAATGTAATTTTTTCTGCAGTAGTATAAAAATCTAATTCATCTTGAGTGAAGAAATCTAGTGCATCATATCGACGTATAGGTATAAGTTTTTCATTATAATAAACCAGCATTTTAATCGGATTGACTCGTAATACCTCAGCCACTCCAGAATCCGCAGTTGAGAAATAATGGAGATAAATCACATCTGAATTTTCAATACAATTGAATAAAGTACTTTGTTCCAATAGTCTTATATGAAAAATATCCCATGCTGTATTATGTATTTTATCAATTAACTTCTTAGCCCCTAGCTGTAACTTTTTAAATACTTCTTGAACAGCACTATCATTTTTCAAAAAAAGTATTAATAAAGTCATTTCCAATTCTAAAAATACGCATAAATCCTCAAAACAATAGCGTTTAAACTCAGCTACTTTAGCTTTTGTAGAAAGATTTTTTGTATTTTTCAAAACGAATGCTTTCAATATATAGCAACATACTGCCTCATACTGTTGTATCACCTCATCATTGCTTAGGTAGTTTTCTGCATCTTCCCAGATTTCTTTCATCCAAATATATTTATCTGGTTTTAGAGTCTGAGGCACATTAGATTGAAATACTTCAAAATTAGTGCTATCAAAATAAACATAACTTTCAATCATTTTGGCTAATAATTCACGATTTATTGGGGTGGTATATCTTTCCATTAAAGCATTTGAAATATTATTTGTTAGACGCAACGATTTAATTTCGTGTAAAAATTTAATTAAATTCTCCTTATCTGGGACATTTCTTCCTCTATATAAATCATGTATGTAGGTAAAAATGTTTAAGTCATAATTGATAATTCTGGCAACGGGTAAGAAATTATCCTTAGCATTCACAGTATTTTTATCAATAACCCAAATTTTTTGGTAATCTCCCAAACCAATCAGATTAAACTTTCCATAGCTAAATGATTTGCCTATATTACCAAAATTTGACTTTTCTTCATCAAATAGAAAAACTCTACACTCATGAAGGTTCCACCTATTGAAAACTTCTATTTTCTGTATGGTCGTTTCACACTTAACTAGCTCCTGAATAAAAGGATATATTTCAAGCATAGGTGTTTAACCTCCAAAAATATTTAGTTGTCTTGTTCATAACGAATAACTTCTTCCCAATAATCATACTCATCACAAATATACAACATTGCATTAAATAACTTCAAAAACTCTTGTTCTTCGATTTCTTTCTCCCACCGACCATGACTAATCATATGTCGATTTGGTTCATCAAGTGTAAATCTATTAGTATCTTTGAAGAAACTATACAGCCAGTGCATCAGTCCTACATCGCTAAACGACTTATCAATAAATATATTATCAATTTCTTTAATCGCTCGGTGACCTACTGGTATTTTTTTCTCTAATGAAGTCATTTCTGAAATTCTATTTAGTGCACCATCAATTGCCAAACTTCCCAGAGTGTATGCTGCATAAAAGTTTCGATTAAAGTAGCAATCAACCATTGATTTTACAAGAGGAGCTGAATAACACGCTGAATTTTGTAAGTCAATAATAAAATCCTCATTTTTTAGTTTATCCCTAAGCAGCTCTAACCATTCGTCCTCCAAGGTATTCCATTCCTCAGCAAGTAAACGTTGATAAACATTTCTATCACGAAAATAAATAACCCATCCATTTTCTGCCAGCAGTTGAACTCGAGAAATAATCTGCTCAATTTCTTCTTGTGTGTAAATCGAAGGCAGTGACTTTAAAAGTTCATTGATGCCACTAAAAGTCTTTGAATAATCAATTTGATAGCTAGCAATTAAATTTTTAGCAGACTCTGCAATGTTTTGAATTGCTTGCAAGTGTGTGCTTGACAACATCTTATTGTACGAATCAATCACTTCTAACATAACATTAATAACGCTTTTGTCCACTTGAATTAATGAAGGCAGACTTAGTAAAGAAGTTGTCAAATTAGTAATATTCACTAATTTAGCTGAACTTAATACATTTGAAGTTGCAGTTAATTCTGAAATAATGTTAGCATTTACAGTTGCTTGAAAGCTACTAAAGGTATCAGCTAAAACAGAAATAGGTGTAGTCTTTTGTCCCAATTTTATCTTTTCAGAGAGGTTTGTTGAGCTGTCTAAGGGAATTTTTTTAGAGTCTATTTCAACTTTCTTCACTTTAATACTATCAATCATTTTGTCCCCCAAAAACAGCTTATTCATATTGTTTATTATACCACTAAAACTATAAAAAGACCTTAGCCATTAAGAAGTTCAACTTGAACAACCACTTTGATACAAATTGTTCCTGAACAATAAAAATTTTGTTTTCAAAAAATCTTACTATTTTAATTTATAGAAATAACAAGCAGTGATAGTGACTAAACATAGTGCAAGAAAAACTTCTAAATTATAGAACGAAAGTATATACTATTTTGTATTAAAGACCTATTTATAATAAATGTGTAAAATGATTTATTAATAGTTTAGTTAATCATTTACTCTAATTACACTACACTCTTTGAAAAAACTAAAAACACAAATTTACCAGTAGTACCTTTTCTCACTTAAATATTGTTCTTTTTGTTCTCTAGAATTTTCATGATTTCTATTTCCTAGTAATTCATCTGTTAAAGAAATTATTGGGTCTATCCAGTCAGCTTTGGATCTAATCCAATCAATTTCCTCTTTACTAAGTTTCCCTGCTATCTCCAGTTTATCAGCCATCAATCTTAAATCATTTGCTGTTTGAAAATCTTCCAGCATATTTAGAAGAGACATTGTCCGCTTCTTCTCTTCTTCGATTCTATTTTGTAATTTTCTTTTTCGCTCCTGCTCCTCTTCGTATTGTCTTGCTCTCTCTTCACGTTCAAGTCGTAAGTTCTTAACTTTATAATACTCTTGGTAAATTAAAACGATTATTTCTGGGATTGATTGTTCAAGTGTGAATTCTTTAGTATCTTTAATGTATTTACCATCTATTATCTTAAATCGAAATTTTCCATTTGGAATATAGTCATACTTCTTTATTCTTGGTTTATAAGCATATCCATTAAACTTAACGCTATCATTGTACTCTGCTAGTTCTTTAGCTTCTTCTTTTGTTAATTCATGACTTACTTTGTCTGTTGACTCTATAACTTCAAAACGAACAATATCCTTATCAATTTGAATATCCCAATTTGAAGTTACATTATCACAGATTCTTTCAATTACAGTAACTAGAGTATCTAAAAAGCGATATAAACGTGGAAGAGAAGTTAGTGAAATATTTTTTACAAATTTAGGTTCTTTTAAATCATTATATCTGTGTCTAGAATCAAAGTAAGGATAGGAAGCAGCTTTTTCCCTCTTATTCCACTCTGCTATTTTATCTCTTAGATTAGCTACAGATTTATGTAATCTCTTATTTGGAGACTGGTTTAAGTTTGAAACTGCTTCTATAATAAGCTCTATTTTATCGTCCTCTAAAAATGATAATGAACTTCTTATACTAGTTGTATCAAGTTTAAAAATATCTTTATTTTTATCTTCCGAACTCTCTTCTTTATGTTTACTAGGTTTTATTCTATTGTTCTTTAGACTTTTTCTATCAATATGTACTTCATTTACGTCATTTTGTGGTAATGGAACAATAAGTTCACTTAAATCTTGTCCAGTATTCTTACGATACCAATAACTACCATTTGGAATTGGGATTTCAAATTCTTTGCATTTCTTGAGTAAGTCTGAATAGCTTAAATCATATTTCAATGAAACTTGTTTTGCACTTATCTCCCAGATTTCTTCATAGAGTTCTTCTCTAGAGAAGGTCTTTATCATCCTCATTCGAAACACCTTTACCTTTATACTTTACATCACCATTTTTATATTTACCAAGCGAAAATGCAAATTCAAAAACTTCTAATTCTTCACTTCTGCATTTTCGCTTAATATAAAAAGTAAATCTTGTTTTAAACCGTTAAATTCCTCTATAATTTTATCTAAACTAGTTTCAATATTCTCAACACGGATCTCTGATAGTTTTCCGTGGTTGTAAGAAATCATTCTTTCAGCGATAATATGATATGACCAACTCTCAGTGAAACGTCTATCTCTTTCTTCGTTATGAATAGCAAAACCAATTGGAAGAAGATTATTTCTAAGACCTATAGCAACTGCCTGTGAACTTATACCTAAATAATCACCAGCAATTTTTAATGTGATTTTATTTAATTTTCTAATATCTTCGTCGGTATATTTCGGCATGTTAGTACTCCTTTGTTATAATTCAAGTTAAGGATTTAATTATCATATCAATTGTTTTACATACTTCCTGCTTTCCTAATCAACTTTCAAATATATAGCGTTTTCATTATTTTCTTAACCTATTATATCATTATTCAAAACAAAAAACTGCAACTTACTCGTTGCAGTTACACAGATTTAATTCTGTTTTTTTTTAGAAACTTATATTTTCATTTTCAGGCATAGTAAAGACATCGTTTTTCTCAAAATAAGGTTTTACCATTTCTTTCCATCTAGCTTTATGAAAATTGATCGAGTTTAAAGGAGATAGGCCATAATTTCCCAATGCATAACCATCATTTACTTCAACAACAAGTGTCCTGCCATCACTAGTAACACCGATATCTAGTCCATAAGCTATTGGCGCATCTTTCCAACATGATATGGCTTCATCAATTACACTAGGATCAAATTGTGCATGATAATCACCTGTATAGGGTCGAATATCTAATACGCGACCATCTAATACAAAACAACGCCATTCTGCTATGAATTCTACAACTTCACTAATCCAGATAGGATAGTCGAAAGGTAGACCAATACCTATCAAATCTCGAGTACCATTAACAACTCTTCCTGTAAAGACTTTTGAACCAGCTTTGGGCTTAATAAATTTCCCCCAATTTTCAGGTATATTTACAATCTCCCCTAAAACACCTTCATAAATCTTTCTACCATAAAACTCTTTAAGCTCAATAGGGTAGTCATAAACCGGAACGTTTAAGCCCATCATTTTTAGTAATGCTCTAGTCTCCGTTATATAATCTACAACTGTATCATCACTTGTTAACTGTTTTATTTCAGAAAAAGATTGATATAAAATAACTTCTTCTCCTTGTAAGTAGGCACCTACTTGAGCATTGTACTTATTAATTGAAACTTCACTTGGTAGTTTGCTTTGTCTAATATAAACAACCATTTTATCACTCCTATATCACTAGTGTTACACCTTTCTGTAAAAAATAATAGCATTTTTGCTGTTATTTTTTTGAGTAAATAGCTCCCATAATATCATCAAAATAATCAACGGTATTTAGGAGTAATTCAATAACTTGGGACTTTGTTAGTCGCATTCCTCTTCTATCTCTAGCATCTTCTACTAAATTTTCAAGTTTCTCTAGATTTTTATCATCCAAGCTAATCATAATTCTATTTTTATCAGTTGCCATTTACTTCACCTCAAGTTAATTCTATCACAGGTGTAACACTTGTGTCAACTGGCTTTTATAATACATTAGTTTAAAAGTGGAGAGGTTTTTTAACACAGTAACTTTAAATCTTTGGTATTAAAAAATTTTCACAATATTTATAGAAATAAAATCCGTCTCAAATAAGTTATCAAATCTAGTATAAATTATGAGAGGCTACTCTAATAATTTCCCTCTAAAGAAGAAAAAGGCTTACACTCAAGGGTTTTCTTACCCCCCTTCGTTACAACGTTTTGACGCTTTTACTAGCAAAGGTACATACTCACAAGTAACTTTGATTGACTATTGAATTTCTCCTACCTCTTCTTCAACATATCCTTCTACATCTTCAATCTCTACAAACATTGGGTCTAAGTAACACAAGAAATGCCAATCTTCGCTCCCTTTTTTTCTGTAGAGAATCGCTTCGCCGTCTTCACTTCCGAAAAAGCTTCTGTCTACTTCATATCCGCAGCTTTCTAAGAAGTCTTTTGCTTTACGATAGTTCGTTTCTCTTGTTTTGACGTAGGCTTTAACTTCATGGTTGTTAACGACATATGCATCGATTTTGGAATATCCTTCGATCACTCTATCGTTTTTGAGGGATAAATTTGAAATCTCTTTCCAAATAATGTCTACATTTTCCTCAGGATCGAACATAAATTTAGATAAAGGAACAATATTTCCGTTGAAAATGATTTCCATATAATCCGGTATGTTTTTAGGATTAAAATACTCCACTTCAAAACCATCTTCTGTTTCCAGAGTGTATCCCGGGATTTGAGCTACAAAGGCTTTCCCATCTTCTATGGAATCAAATGCGACTAAATCTTTAGAATAATCATTTTGGTACAATTCCAATATAACCATCGATAACCCTCCGTCATTCATTATAGGTCCACATAACGCCTATCTATTATTTTATTACAAACGTTTCTTCCCATCGTCTGAGCACATCTTTTAAAGGCTCATCGAGATAGCTATAAGCCTTGTCTTTAATCCAATCAGGAATTCCATAAGCTGCTTCTGCTATACTGCCTGTAATTGCAGCGAGAGTATCACTATCCCCACCAAGGGAAATCGCATTTCTAATCGCATCTTCAAAATCTGTACTTTCAAGAAAGGCTATGATGGCCTGAGGAACTGTATCCTGACAGGTTTCATTGAACCGATAGTTAGGACGAGTTTCATCTAGTGATTGAGATAGGTTATACCCATACTCCTTCTCTAGGTACTCTTTGATGCGTCTCTTACACTCTATAGGGTTATCATTTTAATAACACGCTAACTCACTTACAATATAATACAAAAAATATATTTTTAGAAAAATAAGATAATAAAATTATTTTAGCATAAAATTTCTGAACAAAAATTTAAATTTCAAGAAAAGTATTACTCTATTCCCTCTCTCAATCCTTTAACATCTATAGTTCCAAGATTAGTATCCTGACTTCTATGAGAAGGAAAGCCTGTAAAACCTGGTCTAGAAGTACTACTACGAGACTTGTCATAAAACACACTCAATATACCCGTTAATATAAACTGAAGTCCTAAGTGCATTTCTTGATCATTGTGAGTAAAATGTATATACCTAGCGCTATTTCCTCCCTGTGGAGGGCGTGTCTTAAAAATAGTCCATCCATTAAGGGAACCAATATATCCTACTAGATTATCAAAATAATCATACTCATTTGAATAGGTTGATTCTATTTTATTAAATATTGTACTTGGACGAATATTTGTAGATTCCATTGAAACTAATGCTAAAAACGGTCCTCGTAACGGAGTATCTTGATTTGAACAATGACAAAGTTTTGAAGCCGATCTCAACGATTCAATTTCAGGAATTATATGGTTAGTTTTTAATTTCTTTTTTACAGATATGATTCCAATAACACCCTCAGGTGGTACAATAACACTTTCACCAAACCTTTGAAAAACAGGATACCTTCCGCTATTATAAACTATGATGTCCAATTGTGAAGAATTAGTATCTTCCTTATTTCTCCTACTTCTATTATCTAACTCCGTTTTTACAGCGGGTCTCAGTATGAATCCTGTTAATACTTCCAATTCCCTTGGTAAATACTTTTTAAGATATTCCCGTATTAGAGTTTCAACATACCTTCCATCTTCTGCGTTATGTGCTGAACCTTCTACTTCTTTTGATGGAATCAATACTTGAAATTGTCTATAGGTTTCTAGCATTGCTTTTATCTCATTCGACCAATAGTTTTGTAACCTTCTTCCATCCATTACTAATTAATTTATAACCTTTCAATTTATACTAAAAAATAGCAATCATTTCTTCTCAAACACTACTTATTAAGTATTATTAACTGCTTATCTACAATCATCTTGATACATAATTACATATTAATACTCCTCAAAATTTATATATTTTTTATAGGGCAACCACAACGATATCTAGATTAATTTCTTAATAAAAGTAATAAAGTAAATCATTGGCATCTCTTTCTTCCCATGTGCGAAAAATCAATCTTTCTGTTTCTAAAATCATTTTTCTCTCCTTAAATTCTAACTGTTTATAACATTGCTTAGATGGAGGATTTGTCACGATTTGACTCTTTGTATCAACGCTACCGCTCCGACATGTGCCACAGTCGGTTGTTACCCCTCAATCACATTAATACCGAGGGTACACTATACACTTTTGAATACCATGTGATTCTCAAAACTCACTCCTATATTCGTCATAGTTTCTTTGGTTACATCTTAGTCAATAAGTTACTTCCCATTATGACCAAAAATCTGTATTAAATTTCTTACTTCTTAAATAAACTTGCTTAAAATTAATCCCAAAAAAGACTAAGGTAATTAATTGTCGTGATAAATACTCTACATCTATTAGATCATCAGGTGACACATTAACCTTATTGCCGTGAGCTATATCGTTCCTAATTTTGACAAGTTCCTGAACTCTGTTACTATCTATTTTAAGTAATGTTGATTTGGTAGAATCACCATCATCCAAATTATTTGTGATACTGCTTAACGCTAGAACTATGCGTCTATGATTTTTTCTCTCAAGGCTATTATTTAATGTTGAGTTTAGTTCTCCAGCTAATTCAGTAAGGGTTTCTTGATCAAAAAACGTATTATCAAAATTCGACAAAAACAATTGCTCCAAGAAGGTCTTTGTTAAATTTTTTCTTGCCTCATTAGAAAATCCTGTCAAAATTTTAGTATTATCAAGTTGCAATTTTGCTACACGTTCAATAGGCTTAAAGTACATAAAGAACTGTTCTTCACTGTGATTTCTATAGTCATGTAACGCTCCAATAGAACACATCTTCATCAAAGATAAGATTTCATCCCTGCGCTTTCTATTTTTCTTGTGATTTAATTTACGTTCTATGGTAGAAAGTTTTTCCAGCCATTCAGATACTGATAGATTTTCTAATTGTCTTTCATCTAAAATTTCCTCAGTTTTCTCGAAATTATACTCAAAAGTAAAAAGAGGCAAAGTAGTAAAAAATGATAATAAAATCAGACATTCACTAATATTTTGTTTCTGAGCAGAAGTAATCTTTAAGTAATGACTCTCATTACTGTTCACATACTTTATCTTACATTTCCAAAATGCTATCACTGCTCCATTTGGTAATTGCAACCTAGTACTCCAAACATCATTAAGATCATCATAAAAATCATTGAAATCAATAGTTATAGCATATATCATTATTTTATTCCACCTTTTCAGTATTCGTTTTATGCTCAATATTATAATATAAAAATTTACAAAATGCTACAATCGAGGCTTTTCATATCCCTTTTCGTTCAAAGTTTTAAGATTTTACCAACAAGCTTACACACTCGACGTATAGTAATATTCTACTTTTATACTAACAAACAAAAGGCAATGAAAATCATTTTAAAATGATACTGTGGAACGGAAAGATTTTCGCCACTTCCAAAAGAAACGACATTCATCACTCCACTTTAAATTGTAATAGATAATTCTCTAACATAGATCATCTAATTAGCAAATCGTTACTTTCAATAATGGATATGCTGATCTAAAGTTAAAATTACTTTTCCCTACTAATTCTATTGCTAGCCAATATAGTATAAATCAAATAAACAATAAAAAGGATGATAAAAATAACATTAATTTTTAACACAAAATAGAGATTTAACAAATTTGCGAACGCATGAAATAATAGACAGTACCCCACAGATTTCGTTTGACGATAAAGAAGCCCTAAAACAAAACTTAAAAATAATGTATATATAAAAAATAAAATAAAAGGAAATCCTTGATGACTTTCTCCAACTATAAACCATAAAGGCAGATGCCATATTCCCCAAATTGATCCTACCATCAAATTAGATTGCCAATAAGTATATTTTTTATCAAGTAATGGCTGTAATATTCCTCTCCATCCTAATTCTTCATGTCCACCACCAAAAAAAATTAGTTGTATAAAGAATAATGGTACCAGATAAATTGATACTCCATTTAATTCTAAGGAAGATACAGAGAATAGTATCAAAATTGCTAACAAATGAATAATGAAGTAAATACTACTATTTTTTTCTTTTATTAAATACAAAAATGTTTAAATTTTATATTATTACTTTTCAAATAAAAGCCACTTGCAATAGCTGGACCAAGTGCACCTACTATATGTAACATTCTCCCTATAAATGTTTCTAATCCCAAAATATGAGATTGAGTAAATATGGCAAGAAGCCCCCAAGCTATATAAGTAATTCCAAATGTACAATAAAGATAATTTTTTAAATTTCTTTTATCAATTTCTGTCATTTTATCTTCCTAATCTTGATTATTCTACGTATAATATTTTTTTACTGCTTTTTAGTTGCTCTCGATTATAACTACCTATATTCTATCATAAAAACACCAAAAAAGCCTTACAATCAAGGCTTCTCATTATTTATTTCGTCAATGCTTTAGTTTCGTAGATTCAGATTCGCATGATTAAAACTAGTCAATTTTCTCTGTGATGTTTCCAAGTTTATCCAATACAAGACAGGAATGATCATTTAGTGGAATTATGGGAACATTAACGAGTTCTTCAGCTCTCTCCTTATTAGCTTTATCATTCCAGGAATCATAATGGACACTAATTAAAAACTGACTAAAGACTCCTAATCCATTTTTTATCTTTATCTGATGATCTGAATTATCATTAGGTGAAACATAGACTTTTTCTCCTAATAATAGGGCTCCTGCAGAAAATCCCATAACTTTCGCCCCTTTATTCAGCATACGATCGATATAATTTTTGAACTGCTGATTGACGTAAGTATCTAAATACTTTTCCGTATTTCCACCACCGATAATAATTAGATCAGCATCTAGATAGCTATCAAAATTAATCTGCTCAGTATCCAAGAGTAAGTAATCAGTGTTTAGGTTAGAAAAATGGCTTCGGAAAACTTCCGTGTACTTTTTCATATACGGTTCCCAATTTTCTCGATAAACTGTAAAAATGACAATTCTTTCGATTTTCCTTGATGACACAATTTTATTAACAATCGTATGGTTTTTTATCGGCGGATTTCCACCCATCAAAAAATTTGTTCGTCCAATCTTTCACACTTTCTAAAGATACATAAAGTTTAAACAAGTTTATTCACGTTTTGAAATTATAATTTTTAAAACATATCATTTTATTGACTGACTAAGATCGAACCAGCAATCCTACACATCCTATGTGTGCTGATAGTGCCTACCTATACTATCACACGAAATGCGATTAGTCAATTTTAGAATAATACTATGGAATAAATTATTTATTTTTATTTAATGCTTTTAGTAGCAATCGCTCTGTTCTTGAAGAATAAAGGTATTTTCTTAACGAATCACTTACTCTCTTAAACCTGTATAGCAACTCCAATTTGTCATAAATAGACCAAGATAAAAGAGATTGTTCCTCTTTCCTCCTCTTCTCAATTTGCTCTTGAGTAAAGTCATACGGAAAAGTATGACGATTATCCAATTTATAACTCATCCCTTTTTTAGTATATAAAGATCTCTCGATTTCCTCTTCTTCATTCAATAAAGGAAAATCAAAAAAATAAAGATACCAGATATCAAATCGTTTAACTGAGAATATTCGTGTATATTTTCTTAATCTATCACTAGATAATTTACTCATAATTTCTCGAAACTCAGTCAAATCAGTTACCTCAACAAATCTAAATGTCTCAATCTCTCCGGGTATATAATATTGCTTCCCTGCTAATGATATATAGTTAGGAACCTCCTTTTTTAAAAATATCTCAACAATTGAATCTTGACATTTAATTACATAATTAAAATTCTCAGATAATTCATAAATATGGTTATCAATCCAAATTAATAATTTTTCGTACAATAAGACAACTTCTTCAAAATATTTACTATTTTCCTTATCAACTATTTTTCGAACATCACGTTTTTGACTATAGAAATAGAAGAAAAATAGAATTGGTAATATCGTCATCAAAGCTACAAGGGCTGGTAACCTTGAAAAGATATCACCAATATCTACTTTTATTTGTAAAATACCTCTTAGAAATTCTTGAAGCTTATGCAAGTAATAGGCAAAATCTACTTTCAATATCCTCAAAGAAACAAGCAGACAAAAATGCCAAGAACATAGGTGTACTTATTATGAGTCTAAATATATTAAGTGATAGCTGAGTCAAGGAGAGTTTCGATATCCCTATCCAGACTGAATTATTTTCATCGCTGCTATCAGTTACCCAACCTACACGTAATAGTCGACTTAGTCTTAACAAATAATAATTTAATCTAATTGTGTAAAGTGAAATACTCACCTTATTCGTCCTTATCGCCCATTGCCCTAGTTTTCTCAAACAATAACTTACTCTACTATGTAACTCAATAATTACTAAATCATATGTCACTAATATAAAGAGTATTTCTAACCAGAATATAATAGTTAATGCAAATAAATTCCCTTGCGAGACTTCTAAATTAGTAGAAACAACTAAATTCACTATAACTTGCCAAAAAAATATTAATAATACTATCGTTATAAGCAACAAGATAATTTTATATATTTTATTAAACTTCATATCTTCAACTCTCTCTTAAATTTATTTTAATCTGTCAGTCTCTAAAGTCTCTATAATTTCTTCCCAATAGTCATACTCATCACAAATATACAACATTGCGTTAAAAAGCTTCAAAAACTCTTGTTCTTCGATTTCTTTCTCACACCGACCATGTCCAATCATATGTAGACTTTGGTTCATCAAGTATAAACCTATTTATATCTAAAAAAACAGACGAGCAATGTATTAAGCATATTTCACTTAACAATTTCTGGATAAATATAGTATCAGTTTCTTCAACGGATTTAAATCCAACAAGTATTCTCTCTTGAAGAAGTCCTTTGTGAAACTCTAATTAGTACGCCATCAATAACCAAATTGCCTAAAGTGCATGCTACATAGAAATTTTGATTTAAATAGTACTCAACTATTGATTTTTCTAAGGGTTCTGAGTAACATTCCGACTTTTGCAAGTCAATTATAGAATCCCCATGTCTTAACTTTTCTCTAAGGAACTCCGTCTATTCTGCTTCAAGACATTTCATTCATCACAGCTAAACACAAGATAAAAGCATTCTTCTTTGCTTTCTAACAAATAAAAGTGATAATAATTTTGAATTTATAATGTAAAACTATACTACATTTCCCAAAATGGCATAACAACATTGGTAAAGTTATTACTCCTACAACCCTTTGATTTATTACACTGTTCACAAGTAAGTTGCCAATTTGATGGATCTTTATTTCCTCCATTTTGTAAAGGGATGATATGGTCAAAGTTTTCCTTTGTCACTGTTGTATGTGCTTTTGATAGGTCACAACCACAAATAGAACATCTATTCTTGTCCCTATAAATTATTGCATTCTTTAACCAAACGGGTACATATTTCGCTCGATACAAAATCCCGTTTTCTTTGAGTATTTCAGGATACTTATCTTTTTTTATTTTACCGATATACTGAGCACATTGGATATTAAACTTATATAAGAAATTTTTGTTCCAAAATAAGTTAGTAAAGACATCATTTACAAAATGGTCAAGCGCAACTTTTAAAAAAAGGTTAAATAACTGGGACGCGTATTCTTCTAACTCTTCTGTAGAGTCATCATAGGCAAATTCAGAAATATCCAATCTTCCCACTTTAGAATAATCAATATCATAATTTTCAAGAATTGAAAATATTTCTATTATTCCTACTACTGGAAAATGCTTATCAAGCAAATATTCTATAGAATAAACCACAATGTATTCTATGTATTTATGTATCGTTGTAACTTTTTGTGGCTTAATCCAACACTCTAATACGTCTTCATAATAATCTTCTAACCAAAAAAACACATCTATAGACTGATCAGTGTCAGTACTTGATTGAATAACTAATGAAGCATACTGCAATACCACATTTAAATTTGGATTAGATATATTACTCATATTTCCCTCCGTAAAATACATTAAAAACAATGATTTCTACAATTGTTATTACCTTACATCTGTTATATTAAATTACCTTAGTAATTCAGACTTACTGTATCATTTCCTCGTTTTCCCTCCTCATTAGTCCTATCCCATTGGCGGACTCAAAAGGTTCACTGAACCTTTTGAGGATTAACTACGTTTCTCCAACAAGCTTACACATTCCACGTGTCGTGATAGCAAACTTCTATATTATAGAACGAAAGTGACTGAGTTGTTGTTTAAAATTATACTATAGAATGAAAATATTTTATAGTTACCATTTTCTCAACTTTATAGTTAATAACTATCATTTAATAAATTTACTTGCCAACTTGTAAACTTGTTTTATCTCTTTACTATTAATATCCAAACAATCAAGTTCTTCTTTAATTAACTCTGGAAATTTTTTGCTAATATCCCTCAAAGAATTACCAACTGATTTTCTAACATATTCACTGGAATCATCTTTTAATGCTGCAATTCGTCTTTTAAATAACCCTCTGGAATTTCCACTCCAGAGGTATTTATCTGATACATATCCCACAAGATGAGGCTAGTTCAAATGGTTAATCACCGTCAATACGCTATAATTCGCATATTTATTAAGATTTTCAAGAAAGAGGTTGAGTTGATCGTTGGTTTCAAAGCGGGCTTCCATAAGGTAACAAGAAATGCCTGATGTCCGATAGTGATTAAGGATATGTCTCTTATTTCCTTCTATATAAGCCAAGTATTGAGTGTGACTTGGTGAAATCATGGTTGTAAAAATAAAGATATGAATAGGATAGCCTGTTTTCGACAAGTCTGTCTGAAGCGTATAATTTTTGATTACTCCGTCTTCTTCCAGCTTGATCAAGCGCTGAGACACTGTTGGGGCAGATAAGTGGACCTGCTCCGCAATCTCCTTGACCTTCATCCGAGAATTTTCCTCCAAAAGTGTCAAGATTTCTTTATCTGTTTGGTCAATCATAAACATCCTCCGAAAATGTGAAATTTGATGCCTTTTTCTTATTTTTCGTAAAGACTTTCCCCCCATTATACTGTAAACTGTTAGAGTAATCAAATTAAAAGAAAAGAGGAAATATTACATGAAATTTAACACAGTCGCTTGGTTCGAATTTGGAGCAGATCAACCTCAAAAAGTCAAAGACTTTTACAAAGAAATGTTTGGTTGGGAATACAAACAAAACACTGACTTGGAAGGTGTGGAGTATGACGGTATCTTGACCCCTGCCGCTCCTGTACCAACGGGTGGCGTTCTTGGCACAGCAGGAAAAATCGAAGAATATGCTACTTTCTACGTATTGGTAGAAGATGTACCAGCTGCTATTGAAAAAGCAAAAGAAAATGGCGGCGAAGTCATCTGGGGACCTGTTACAGACGCTTCAAACGTCAGCTTTGCTCGTCTAAAAGACAATACTGGTCATCAATTCGGTGTCTTCTCAGCACCAGGTATCGGTGAGTACTAAATCGAAAAAATACAAAAAAGAGGTCAAAATGAAAATTAAGCAAATTCGTAATGCAACCTTGAAAATCCAATACGCAGGAAAGACCATCTTGGTTGACCCCATGCTGTCTAAAAAAGGAGAATTACCCGTTTTTGGACCACCAACCGTTCCTTTTCATCCAACTTCTGAAAATCTGGAAAACAATCCCTTGGTTGAATTGCCAATTCCAGCAGAGGAAGTCTTGGAAGGCGTGGACACTGTCATTGTCACACACATGCACATTGACCATTGGGATCCTGCTGCAGTTGAGTTGATTGATGAAGAGCTACCACTCTATTCCCAAAACGAAGAGGAAGCTGAAAAATTGCGTGAACAAGGTTTCCAAAGTTTATGTCTTGGGCAACCAAACCAGCTTTGGAGAAATCTCTCTTACCTATGTCGAAGCACGTCATGCTAGCAACGATGAAATGCTGGCGATCTCTGGTCATGCCTGTGGAGTGATTTTTGAGCACAAAGATGAGCCTACTACTTACCTCTTAGGTGATACTGTATGGTATGAGAATGTGGAAAATACACTCAAAAAATACCAACCTCAAGTCGCTATCATCAACGCAGGAAACAACCAATTTAAAGAAAGTGGTCCACTTATCATGGGTGCTGAAGGTGTTCATGAAGTACATAAGACCCTTCCATCTGCTAAACTTTTTGCCACACACATGGAAGCTGTCAACCACGCCTTCTTGACCCGTCAAGAATTGGCTGACTATGCTGAAAAACATGGTTTCAGTCATCAGTTGATTATCCCAGCTGATGGAGAGGAAATCGTTTATTAAAAGACTGCAGGATTAGTAGCCTAATCCTGCTTTTTCGTGATATGGTATAATAGATTGAAAACAAATGACTAAAAGGAGAAAACATGACCCCAAATTTTTTCATCCCACAAGCCATTCAGGTACGGGGTGCTCGTGCCAATAACCTTAAAAATATTTCTCTTGATATTCCCTTGCACCAATTTGTCGCTATTACAGGCGTATCTGGTTCAGGTAAGTCCTCTCTCGCAATGGATACTATCTACGCTGAAGGAACAAGACGCTATCTGAATGCTCTTGCGACCTATACTCGCCGTCGCATCAAGCAAGTTGGACGCTCAGACGTAGATGAGGTCGAATACCTCCCTTCGACCATAGCTCTTCGCCAACGTCCAGAAACGCCAAGTGTACGCTCAACGGTTGGAACATTGACCGAAACCCTGAATATCCTACGCTTGATTTTTCACGTCTAGGCTCTCATGTCTGCCCAAATGGTCACCGTCTTGACCCAACTCTGCGTGTGGCAGAGGTCATGGATTTCATGGAGACTGATGAGCGGATGGGAATGATCAACTGTCCGACTTGTGATGTTCGTTTCATGGTCTATGGTGCAGAAAGTTTTGCCTTTAACTCAGACGGTGCTTGTCCGACCTGTCAAGGAACAGGTGAAGGACGTGAAATTCAGCTAGACAAGGTCATCCCAGACTCAAACCTCACCATCAATGAAGGGGCAGTGGCTTCTTGGAAATTGCCAGGCCGCACTCACATGAAGCTAGTAGCTGAACAACAGGGAGTCAGGCTAGACGTTCCTTTCAAAAAATTGACGGAGAAAGAAAAAGAAATCGTCCTTTCTGGCCCTGAGGTGAAACGAGTGATTATCGTCCCAACCAAAACAGGCAAATCTTTTGAGCTAAATGCCAAGTATTAAAATGCCATTGTGGCGATTGAACATAGTCTGCAAACAGCTAAAAACGAAAAGGCTATTGAGCGTCTCAATCGTTTCTATGACCTAGGAAAATGTCAGACCTGCCACGGTAGCCGCTACAATCCTGATTTGCTAACTACCTTGGTACTCAACAAAAATATTGCCCAAATCAGTCAATACGACATGCTGGAACTGCAAGAATTTGCGGATAAGTTGAAAACATGGGTGCCTGATGAAATGCAGGATATGACTGAAAAACTGGCAGGTGAATTGAAAGAGTTGATCGAGCCGATTGTGGCACTGGGGTTAGATTATTTAACACTAGACCGCGCAGGTAACTCTCTATCTACTGGTGAGTTGCAACGGATTCAACTGGCTCGCACCATCCGTAATCAGATGACAGGAATTCTCTATGTCTTGGACGAGCCAAGCGTCGGGCTTCATGCAGAAAATGTGGATGCCTTGATTGCCATTATTCGTCAGCTTATTCAGCAAGGCAACTCTGTCCTTGTGGTCGATCATGATGTGGCTATTTAGAAGCCGCTGACCACTTGATTGAGATTGGTCCTCTCTCTGGTGATCATGGAGGTCAGGTTATCGGGCAAGGTAGCCCCAACCAACTCGCTCAAGTAGCAGACTCCGTCATCGCTCCTTACCTCAACCATACAGCTCAAATCCGTGTTCGACCTAGGTTGGAGCTCGATCAACTCCAGCATTTCCAAGTGCATGTGATCGATACTAATAATATCCAGTCCGTACAGGCAGATTTTGTGGAGAAAGGCTTAAATGTTGTGACAGGCATTTCAGGATCTGGCAAGACTACGCTGGTGCTGGACAGCCTTTTACCTGCTTTTGAAGCCAAACTGGCTAAAAAATCCCTGCCTGAAAATGTGCATGTATCAGGAATCAACAGTATCAAGCAAGTGATTGAAATTGACTCGACTCCAATCGGTAAAAACATTCGCTCCACTGTCGCAACCTACTCCAAAATCATGGACAAGCTGCGCACCCTCTTTGACGGCATTTCAAGCGAATTTTCAGCGACTGATTTTTCTTATAATAATAAATCGGGCGCCTGTGATTACTGCGATGGGACTGGTTCGGTGACACTGGATGTTCAATATCTGCCAGATATTGTCGAGACCTGCCCACGTTGCCATAGCAAACGCTATAAAGATGAGATTTTAGCGGTCAAATGGCAGGGCTATTCCATTGCTGACCTGCTGGACTTGACCATTACAGAAGCTCTGGAGGTTTTCAAGGAAGAAACTGGGATTTTAGCTACCTTAACCGTTTTAGATGAACTAGGTCTTGGTTACCTTCATCTAGGAGAAAGTACACCAGCCCTATCTGGCGGAGAAGCGCAACGGTTAAAATTAGCGACTTATCTGGAAAGAAACAGAGCAACTACCTCTTTATCTTTGATGAACCAAGTATCGGCCTCCACCCTCGTGATGTGACTAATCTAGTAGCTGTCTTTGAACAGTTGATTGAAAATGGGGCAACGGTCATTGTCATAGAACACGACCTAGATGTCATCGCCAATGCAGATAATATCATTGACATGGGGCCACAAGGTGGACGTTATGGTGGACAGTTGATTGCGAATGGTAGCATCGAAGAAGTCTGCCAAACAGCAAACAGTATCACTGGAAGATATTTAAAAGCCTACCTCTCACAGACCTCTGCATAATCGACTTATTTTACAATTTGGGATGTATAAAGCAAAAAATAGTCAAATGCGTTGACCTTTTGTAGCATTATAAAAACATACTAAGATTAACATACTTTAGTCCGGTAGTATTACTGAGTCAAAGAGGGAAACAAAAAGAAAGGGGACACGTTTATTCCCACAAACTCCTTGTCTATGGAAATAAAAGCGTCCCCCATGTGTATGTAGGAATACATTTCACTTAGTTCATGTTATCAGACCTAGACACTCAACTACTACTCTCATTCTGATATTCCCCCCTATACGACAAAAATCCTTGATACCAAGGCTTTTCTTAACCCCTTTCGTTACAAGGTTTCTAGGCTTTTACCAGCAAAGCTACACACTCAACGTGCGTTGTTTTCTTTATTTGTACACTTTTTTTCGTCATCGGTTACGGCATTAAAACACAATTTATCATTATCTATTTTAGCATTCTTTCTTTTAGATTTGTAAGATTTTGCATCTTTAGTCGAAGAATCTCCCGTTTTAAAAATTATAGTCAACATTGCTGGATCAATTTCTCCATCAGAATTTATTCCGCCTACTATTATTTTTTCAACGATACTTTCAAAAATGTCCTTGTCAAACTCCGTCAAAGTTTTTTGTGAAGTTAAAATTTCTTTAAAAATTCTCTAATCTACTTTTTTTATATCAACTTCTGATTTTAAAGTTACTTCTAAATTTACTTTTTTTCTTCTAAAAGTTTTTTTCTTTCTCAATTTGTATTTGATTGAATTTATCTTCATATACAGAATCACTTATTTTTTTCCATCTAGATTCATTGAAACTAATTTTTTTCTTCTTTTTTTTGTACAACGAATTTAATTTACTAACTATCTTAGTCAACTCCACTTTTAAGGTATCATCAGTAAGCTCTTCTTTTATAATTTCAAGAAAGTCTTCAGTTAGGTTATTATTTTCATAAAACAACTGTTGGTAGCTCTGTAAAAAAGCATTTTCTATTGCTTTTTCCTCTATTCCTTTACTATGAGTGCAATACTTTTTTTACCTCTCTTTATAGATGTTGTACAGTGCCAAATAATCTTTTTGTACTCTGAACTAGAGTGCCAACTTCTTCTAGACAGAACAGTACCACAAAAACCACATTCTAATCTACTGCTAAAAGGGTACATTCTTGAATATCTTTCTCGTTTACCTTTTGTATTTGCTATGGTTTTTTTGTTTCCTGATCTCCGTAATCGAATTTCTTGCGCCTGTGTAAAAATTTCTGGACTAATTATCGCATCATGATTATTTTTTTAATGTAGTATTTATCTTCTTCACCGAAATTTATTAAACGTCTCTTACTAATGGGGTCAACAGTGAAAGTTTTTTTCCCATTAGAATATCACCTTTATACTTCTCGTTTTTAATAATTCCTAAAACTGTTGTATCTTGCCAGTGATCAAGACCTCTCGGAGTTTTATAACCTAGTTCATCAAGTTCTCTAGCTATTGCCCTACCCCCAATACCATCAATGTATCGTTCAAAAATATAACGTACTATCTTGGCTTCTTTTTCATTTATTGATATCGACTTTGTATCTTGATTATAGTCATAACCAAGACAACCTTGAAAACCAATAAGTTCTCCACGTTGCATCTTCATTTTTAACCCCTTTTTAACATGGGCAGATGTATTTTCAACTTCCTGTTGAGCCACTGAACTTAATATCGTCAATAGTAACTCACCATCCATAGTTAAAGTATCAATATTTTCTTCTTCGAAAAATACACCAATTTGTTTATCTTTGAGCAAACGAACATATTTGAGAGTATCTAATGTATTTCTAGCAAAGCGAGCAATGGCTTTGGTAATGATATAGTCTATTTTTCCATCAAGGCAATCTGAAATCAATCTTTGAAAATCTTGTCTTTTTCCAACTTGAGTTCCTGAAATCCCTTCATCAGCATAAATGTCAACCAAAATCCAATCTTGGTGCTGTGATATATACTCTCTATAATGACGAACTTGAGAATCATAGCTATTTTTTTGATCATCACTATCGGAACTAACACGACAATATGCTGCTACTCTCCTCGATAAAGAACCACTATTATCATTTCTTCTAGTTACTAAAGGATTTGCTTTTATAATTTCAACGTTATTTGACATGGCTTAACCTCCTATTTCTCTGCATTTATTTTACCGCAACCAATAAAAAAGGTCAGCTAATTTGTGTATATTTTACGCAGTTTCAGCTTTATTTTTTCATATTCTTTTTCGCTAATAAGTTTTTTTAAGAATAATAGATTTAGCATCTCTAGCTCGACTATATAATTTTCTAAATTTGATTTCAAAAAATCACTTCCCTTTTATCTTTTATCAATCTCCTCCATGGCATGACTGATGAAGTCATCATAAGAATTTCACTTGCTGCTCTTTTACGTTGGCAGCCTGAACGGTCAGAAGTATCATTGTATATCATTTGTATCATGGCATATAAAGTATCGCTCTATTTTATTGATGGTTTTAATGTCGCTCTTATCATGGCGAGCCATTCAAAACTGCTCCACAAATGAGGAAAGTACCATTTTGGACTATTCAATTGTCAATGTGCTTTCTTAACCTAATACTTTTTGGAGTAATGGTCTTCTTTATTATCCACTCGACCTACAAGGTAATCTAAACTTACATTATAAAAATCTGCAAGTTTGATAAGGTCATCTATAGAGATTAACCTGGTACCTGATTCCATTTTAGAATACGCTGATCTTGTACAATTTAAGATTGTTTTTGCAACATATTCTTGTGTCAAATCATCATCCTCGCGTAAATCTCTAATCCTTTTCAACATCCAATGTCTCCTAAAACAAGTATAATATAGTTATTTTCTTATTTTTTTAAATATGTGACAAATTGGCACATGAAACTATTCTATATATACTTTTTTTAGGAAACTGTTTTACTCTAAATGTATCTCATTTTTCCTTAATAGATTTCATATTTTGTTTTTCCTTATATTTCTTTATTGTTTTTATTAAACATTTCAAATAAATTTATTGTTTCTCTATGTTGTTCCTTCAGTGTTTCAATCTTTCCTTTATATATGTATAAATCCTTCTCTATTGTATCTACTGAACTTTTACCTTGAATACTATTTTCTAAATTGCTAGAACTATTTGCCATATTATTCAACAATACTTCCTCTAAATTAGTTAAATCATCAATTTTATTTTGGACTTGTTCAATCATATTCTCTAGATATGATATTTGGGAAATGAAATCATTTGTTATATCTTCAAAATCATTCGGACTATTTTCCGCAGATATAAGAAAATCTAATTGTTCTATTTTTTCTTTAATTTTGCTAAAAGGTATTCTTCTATACATATGCTGCGGTTCATGCTGAAGCGTAAATTGCCTAATTAAAGTTTTACCTTTCATAAAGCGATTTTTTTCTGCTGAATCTTTATGATATACATAGTAAGTACTAGTTTCTCTGAGAAATACTTTAACTTTTTCTTTTTCCATATTGATTTGAATATTTGGTACAAAAATAAGTCCTTCTTGTCGGATACCAAACTGTACCTTAATGTAAATTCCATCGTCTACTACTGCTTCTATTTGATTAAGATTCAACTCTACTTCTAACTCATGAACAGCATCCCTATTTCTCTTGAAATCTTGATAGGATTTCCATACCACCTCTTCTGTCGGCAACTCTTTTTCTTTAATTAGCTTTTCTTTATTGTAAAGTTCAATTAAATTATTATTATCTAAGACAAAAGTTTCATTTTTGTTATTAAAATAGTCTTGAAAATAACTAACACTGTACTGATTCATTTTTCCCAATTCCTGTTCTGAAAGCTTAATCCCATTAAATTCAAATAGAACATGTTTTTCTTTCGGAATTATTTTTAAGTCAAAAAATTCTGCTTGTTGAATCAATTCATTCATATTCTTCATTTTCGGAAGTAGAAATTCTAAGATGTTTATAATTTCCCTTTGAACAAATTTTTGCTTAAAATAAGTTTCATTATAAGGTTGTTTTCTATTCAATTTATCATCACGTACGACTTGTTTCATATTTGAATCAGTCATAAAAAAAGTAACATGCTTGTGTCTAAAATCAATTTTTAAATGTAAAGCTTTTGCTTTTTTCCTGAAATCTTCAAAATTTTTCGAGTTCTCAATTAGAAAATATACCCGTTGTTTTATTTCATATTTGTAATTGGTTTTTCGATAAACTTCATACTGACGATGCGAATAACGATTTTCTATAATCTTTGCACCTGCAATTTTTGAGAGACGATCTGAAACCATTCGTAGATTACGTTCTGACTTATAATTCCATAGAAACTTTATCAGAATTCTGATCAATTGAATTTAGAATGATATGATTGTGGATATGACCTTTATCGACATGTGTTGCTACGATAAAACGAAATCTACCTCCTGTCAACTCTTTAACTGTCTCATAACCAATCCGATTGATTTGTTCGGGAGTAAGATGATCATCTGGAGAAAAAGACTGAATGATATGATGAGAATGAATTTTTCGTTGATTTACTTCTTGCCTATCATGACGAAATTCATAAAGACCATCATTACTTAAAAAATTATCATTGTACATCTTCACTAGTTCTTTATAACTAGGAAAATCTAAATAATTTCTCATACCAAAATCTGAAACTAGTGCTAGATTTTTTGTTTTACTTGGATTCAAAATATATTTGATTAGTTTGCTACGATAATTTTTTCCATGAATCGCAAAGTGTTTAGTGATGACCATAAAATTTCCTCAATTTTTCAGATTGAATAAGAAAATCTTTCTCCACTTCTACTATTAACTCTTCTATACCTTTTCTCAATTCATTTAACTCAACTTCCGTTATTGAATTCGAATAATTTATGCTTCTGGCTATTTGATTAATATTATTTCCGATTCGTTTTAATTCAAAAATCAAATCTTGATAACCAGTTGTATCAATGGTGATAAAATTCATGCCTGGGTCAAGTAGGGTTCGTCGAGCATATTCTGAAAAAGATTGACAACCGCTTTGGTCGATACAATGTTTCAACTGACTCAATTCGCTATCAGACAGAAACACTTTCTTGAGATTGGTTCGGTAACGATGTTCCATGGACTCACCTCATGTATTTATCACGGAAGTCTTGGCTGAGGGGAATAGAGTTTCCAACTTCTTTAATCAACTCCTGTACGCAGATTAAGAGAATAGATACATGATCTTGTGTAACTTGATGTTCGGACTGTGCTAATATTAAAACACCATAAACGTCACGACTGATTTGTTCTAGTTTTTGGGTTTGCCATAGGGCAAACCACTTTTCAGCAGTCATTTCAAACTCTTCCTCCAGCAATTTATTTCGAGCAAAGGGCGAAAAATGTTCAAATCCCTTATTTTTCATTATCACTTCAATCATTTCCAATTCATTTGCGGTTAAATTAACCTCTTTGCGAATGTCTCTGTATTGTTCTGACATACTATTTCCTCACTTTCATCAATGGTTGGACAATCCCCGACCCCGTATTAACCACGGGAAACTTGCAAAGACAAAATCTATCATCTTGTAAGGCTTTGCGAGCTCAGATATTGTGTCCACAATATCCCAAAAATCATATCGTCTGCCATTTCAAACCTCACGGTTAAAAAAACAAACGATATGAAAATGTGGTGGCATGCCCCCAAACCCCCAAGATAAATCTAAATTAAAAAAAGTATAACAAATACTTTTTGATAAAATTATCACAGAAAAAGAGCCCTATCGGACTCTTACAAACTAAAACAATGTCTCTGATATTCATACTGCCTAATACCACTACTGTCTTTGTTCATCTTGATAGAAAAAACAAAATAATGGTCACGACCGTCTAAAGATTTGCTTTTATTTAATTTAAAATAATGTTTTTGAGACATAGCCATTGTGCGTAAAATATCATCAGTGATAAATGTTAATGGTATATCTAAAGCGGAATACTTGTAAAAATCTGACTCAAACCGTAAATAAGAATCAGAAAAATAATCCAGCTGTAATTTATCATCATATAATTCTTTACGATTCATATAAATCCAACCCTTCTATCTGGATATCGAGTATATCTTCCCATCTTAATCGAAGAAAACCAGTGTCTGATTTAATAGATATAAACTCTTTTCCCATCTCTTTAACAATACCCGATACTACTTTTCTTCTATTGGAGAGCTTACAAACAAAAGTTGCAGGGAATACATTCGTATAAAGTTGACGAACAAATAAAACTTTCTCTTCCATTGAGAGAGAAATGGAGACATCTTCTTTATTTTTTTCTTCCCAAAGAGAACTTGAATGTTCTGATAAAAAGAATCCCATCCACTTTGCCATCCCACGATCTTGATACTCTCTTGCAGACAAAAAAGGTAAATAAGAACGATTTATCATTTTAGCCCATCTAATCCTCCAGTTGAATGACCACCAATGAGTTTACTCCTTGCAATTGTTCTAGAAGCCTGATCTAGGGCATTTCCTTTTAATAGCGAAGTGAACCCAAATTCTGTTCGAATAGCATCAATTGCGGACTGGAGCCTTTCTTCTTTTTCTATTTTTTCAATATCATCAAATAATGAAATCAATCCAAAGGATTCATCCACTAAACTGGAATAATTCACTGCCACATTCCTGATAGCCCCGGAAGTATATTTAGTGTGAAATAACTTTAAAACATAGTTTGTCAGTAGTGCTGTTTGATTGGTTGGTTCAATCTTCATTTGAGTATGAATAGACCGTTTCTGTTCCACTTTAGAATACCCCAAGTGTATAGAAACTACTGTTGCTTTTTTACCTGCTCTTCTCAATCTAACCGCAACTTGTTCTGCCATTTCACGAAGTATAATTTCAATATCTCTTTGCTTTATATAATCTCTAGGTAAAACTTGCGAGTTCCCTATTCCTTTTGATTTTGGCTTATAAGGTTTATGAACATTGCTTTCATCAATCCCATTAGCATGAAACCATAACTCTAGTCCCATAATCCCAAGCTCTTTTTTAATCAAGTCAGGATTAGCCTTTGCCAATTCTTTAATCGAAAAGATGCCTAAACCATGTAATCTCTTCTCCATCCGGTTTCCAATTCCCCAGAAATCTGTCATTTTAGAAATAGTCCATACTTTCTTTTCGACATCCTCATAGGACCAATTGGCTCTCATTGTCGGAGTTTTTTTAGCTTCATTATCTAGTGCTAACTTAGCTAATAAGGGATTGGAATTAGACATGCCTACAGTTGAATAGATTCCTGTTTTTCTCCAAATCTTTTTTTGAATAGCAGCCGAAATAATATCTAATTTATCTTTCCTACTAATTCTTCTATCTGGCACAAAATAATTTAATGAACTGGTTAAATCAATAAATCCTTCATCAATTGAGTAGGGATAAATATCGTCTGGTGCCGCAAAATCTTGAAAGATTTTTTGAATCTCCATATTGATTGCAATATAAGTATCCATTCTCGGAGGAACAATCACTGTTGATTTTGCCCATTCTTCTATATAACGAACATAGTCCATCGTTGTCGGTAAGCCTTGTTTTCTAGCATTATAGTAAGAAAATTTTCGAGTCTTTACATCAAATGGTAAATCATAGGAACGTCCAACATTTGATTTCCCAAATACCTTTTTAAACATAGGAGAGGAAGCAAGGATTAAACCAGCAGAATTATCTGCACGACTCATAACACAAAGTGAAGTCTTAAGTGGATGCAGGCCTCTATCTACACATTCTACACTTGCGTAAAAAGATTTCATATCAATAAAGGCAATGTCACTTTTAGGTTCGAGACTATAATCAAACCAACTCATACTTAGTCCTCTAAAGGAATAAAGTTCCCAACGATTTTCCCTATAATGCGAGGATTCTCATCATAAGGTGCAAACTTATCTGAATAGTTCCGATTTAGTGAAACTAAACGAAGTCCATTTTCTTCACGATACACTTTCTTAATATAGGTTTGACCATCCCAATCTATCGCATAAATAGCTCCATCATAATCAAATCCTGTTTGCTTAATAAGGGCTACAGAACCATTTCATATGTCGGTTCCATTGAATTACCAAACACCCATGATGCAAAGTCATAATCAAATTGATGATTGAAGTAAACTGTATCGTAATTACCATCATCAAAATAAGCTATTCCTGTACCAGCTGATAATTTTTCATAGACCTTATAAGCAAATCGTTCAGAAACTTCTACAACTTTAGAGTTTTGATTGTTCAATAAGTCTTTTGCATAATGAAGTGTCGCTTTTTGATTCTTTTCAGTTAGCTTGAGATAAGTTTCAACTATTTCATACTCTGATTCAAAATATCGAGGATCAACATTCAAAATCTGACTCAATTTGGTTAGATTGTTTTGATTCGGCTTTGTTTTACCTGATTCCCAATTAAAGTATGAAGCTCTACTGATTCCCAAACTGGATGCAAGTTGAGATTGAGATAAGCCCTGACTCTCTCTTTTTTCTTTTAATTTAGTAGATGAAAACATTTGTCCTCCTTTTGTAAGTTTATTAACTAACAAAAGAATACCATAGCTTCTGGAAAAAATCAAGAGTTTAATAATCCCCAAGATTTAAAATAATCATAAACTACTCTAAATTCGTATTTATATTGTTAGGAAATCATCACTGAAGAATGCTAAAACTTTTGAAAAAATATGAAGAACAAGAAGATAGAGAATATAAAAAAGGATCGTTATTTTTTAATTGACGATCCAATAGACTTTATTTTTAAAATCTAACTCTACAAACCATTTCGATTAGTTAAATCTTTCAATCTTTCTTCTCCTGATTTAAGCATATCCTTCTCTACTTGATTCCATTCTCCAAATAGTAAGTCATGAAGAACGGTTGCTGCTGAAGTTTTATCTTCTCCTGAATCATATACACAACTTCTATCTCGTTGGTAAATTTGAATTCTTTCAAAGATAGCTACTTCTTCCAATTGTCGTGTATTATCAACTAAATGATTTACAATGAAATCATGATGTTCTTTTGGAGTTGCGCGTGCTTGATTTGGATTGATAGCGTACAGTTCTTCGTATCGGATAAGAGTGCTCAGATAGGACAGCTTAGGCTTTGTCGCAATCAAGGCTAATTGTACTTTATATCCCTTATTTTTCAAGAGTTGTGCTGTTTTCTTTGGAACATCAACTGTTCGTAAAGTTCCCTCTATCAAAAGATTGTATCCCAAATGACTCAATTCTCTTACTAAAGACTCTACCATTTTTCCTGCAAAAATCTTTTGGTGTATTCAACACTGTCTTTGCCATATTCTTGCTGCAGTTCTAAATAGTGTGGATGCTGAGAACGAAAACTATCGCCATCTATGATAACAATATTTCCTTGAAATTCTTTCTGTTTAATACGATGAATTGTAGTCTTACCAGCACCACTTTGCCCTCCAAGCAAAATCGCTATAGGTTGCTTACTGGACTTTTTTCCTCTTGTCAGAGAACGAAGATTCCGTGCTAGAGCATGTTTGAATTCACTATCAGTATAATCTTGGATTTCCATTAGGCTACCATCCGTTTTTCAGATATCTCTAACATACGTTCAATTCCATCCAAATAGCCGCTATACCTCTCTATTTCATCAAAATTATCTACTAAATAGATATTCGTATGAATCAAGTCAGATAGATCATCACTCATTAAAATCCAAGGATTAGATTCATCATCAATGCTAATTCCCTGACTATCTTGATAACGATAGAGTCGTGATAATAGATTAGCTCCTCTTTCTTTCACAATTTCAATTTTTAAAGTCAATTCATAATCTTCAACAGGATTGAGCATTTTATCTTCTCCTACAATATCGACATAAGATACATTAAACTTCTGACAAATGATGTCTATTAGTTCCGTAGAGACTGAACTCGTTCCATTTTCATACCGGCTCAAGCTATTTCGAGAAATTCCTACAATTCGGGCAAAGTCGTCTTGTGTTAAGTCATGTGTTTTACGTAAGGATTTTATGTTCTTTCCAATCATGGCAAACTCCTTTTATTTTTATACCACCATTATAACATTTAGAAAAAGTAAATGCACCATTTTTGGTGCATTATTGGCTGTTTTTCCTAAATCTCTCTAAATTCTTCTCCAATTGTTCCTTATGAAGTTGATTCTTAGCTTCCTTTAATGTGTCGTCCAAAGTTTCTTCTCTGTAAGTTGCTTCTGTTTTTAGTTGTTGTGATTCTTGATTTGGAGTGAAAATGATATCTAGCAGTCGGTCTATTTTTTCAAGATCTTGGACAGACATATCAGATAGTCTATGAATCAGCTTTTTAAATACATCACTATTGTCGTGATTTTTCTTAAAAAATGTTGTAAACATCTATAACCTCTCAAAAAAAGCAGCCTCTCAGGACTGCTTAGTGTAATTCGGAAATCGCATCATAAATTGACTGCAATTTCTTATTGTCTTTATTCTTTGTGTCGATCAACGTATGTAGCTCTTCAATTTTCTTTTGACTACTTTGAATATCGCTATTGTTATCCGCAATAAGTCTTTTAAGATGTTGCTGATAACTTGTAGTGATATCTGTCTCTTTTCCTGTTCTAACCTCTGTAACTTTGGGTTTAGAACTAGAATTTGATTCCGTCACAGGTGCTTGTTTTCGCTTTTGAAAAGCTGCTTCATAATTTACATCATTACCTCCTTGATGATTTCCAAATAAGGCCGCAATTTTATCTGGATCTTCTTGATTTTCTGATTTACTCTCTAATGGTTGATTAAAATTCCAATCTTTTGTCATTGACTCATTTCATCCTTTCTAAATTCAGAATCATCGAATTGTCTTTCTTTACCAAAGGCATGGTCAAGAGCTTCTTCAAAACTCATGTGACTAATGCTTTGACGCCTTTTGAACGTCGCAAACATCGCTGTCTCCAGTTGTTCTTTATAAGCAGCGAGTTTTTCTGTCTCTCTTGCTACCTTACTTTCTTGCCTAGTGACCTTTTCTTCTAAGCGTTCAATAATGGTCATATACGATCCTCCTTCATTCTAATATTAGCTAAAACATCTTGATTTTGTTATCACAATTCTAAACATTGAGAGGTTTGTCTTACTGGTTGATTCCTCAATGTCTCTTTTGCAGTCTCGATCATCAATCGTAAATCTGATTTCTTTTCTCTAAGAATATCGTTCCAGTCTCTTTTTTCTTTCCCATATTCATTATCAGGTAAATCCAGTAAAACAGGAAATCCTGATTGAGATAACTTATCAGAAAAATCTTTACCTGCATCATCACAATCTACTGCTAGTGTCAATAAAGCAGGATGATTATAAAAATAGCTGGTTGTATCACGAATTGTATTCATCAAAGGCAATAACTTTGAAGGTATTACTGTATCTAAGAATTCCAACTTCTGATTTTCTTCAGCTATTAGTCGTAAAGTTTGATAAGCAACAACAGACCTTTTTAATCCCTCCATAGATACCAAACGAACATCAGTTAGATTTTGTTGATGAAGTTCGTAATAGCTCATCAAGTCGATAAACGATTCACAAAAGACCAGTCTATTTGGTTTACCAATGTCAAAGGATATTCCAACATGTCCATGGCTTCCTTTTAGAATCGTTTTTAACCTCTCTCTTGGAAAAGAGTGATTCTTATAAATCCCTTGTAAGCTTGCTGCCTGTAGCTTGTGACGATGATTAAAGCTTTTAAAAACAATAACAGGTTCAACTGTTTCATTTGTTTTCCAGCTGGCTTGTGCTATTAAACCCTGTTGAATCATACTTTGTACGATTTCTTCTGAAATTCCTCTACATTCTGTTAAGTAATATCTGGCCAGACTACAGTTAGAATCTTCTATTCTCTTTAAAGGATAATAAAATGGTCTCTCTCTTTTTGCTTGAACAGCTTCTTTTTGAACAGGTTCTTCAGAAAGAAAGGCTAGAGCTTCTTTAAAGGAAATTCCCTGAACAAGTCGAACAAAATCAATGACATCACCTTGAATATCTCTTGAAAACCATTTAAAAGTATTGGTAGTTGAAAAAATCCGAAATGAATCGTGTTCAGGATGTTCATAGACACTGCTCGAAACTTGTTAAAGGAGATACCTAAACGATTGGCTACATCAAGAATTGAAATTTGCTTACATTCTTCTATTTCCATGCAATATCATCATTTTGTCGTAGTATTTGGCAGTGATGGTATTGATGATGATTCTTCTAAAGTTTTGGGAGTTGCCTTATCTAAATCATCTAACCCAGATTTCCAAACCTGTACTTGGTTGACCAATAACTTACCAGGTAGTTTAGAATAGGATAACTTAACTGTTCTTGTTTCTGTCTGATTAGTCTTTGATTGGTTGGCATTCTTTAAATCAGATACATAGGTTACATTATAAGAGACCATGGCAATAGCTTGATTCGTAGTCTGATTGACAAAGATATCTGCTTTTTCAAAATGATAATCCAAAATATAATCCTTATACACTTGGTTCATGGCATCATTTTGACTTGACAATTCTTGAGAATAAGCCGATTCAGTCATATAAGGTTGAATACGTGTATTATTTTCTCCGAGCTTTTCTTTCGTATAGTACTGAGTCAAAAATTCTTTTACAGTATCCGATGACAAAATGCTGGCTTTATCTTCTGCTTGTTTGTCCTCTACAAGTTTAGCTGCAGCCAATTCGATTTCTTTGCGACTTTGTTTAGCAGTAGAATGTTGACCAGCAGTATATCCCATCATGAGAATAAAGCTAGTTGCGGCTACTGCTCCAACACTAATTAAGGCTTTAGTTTTGACTTTATTTAACATCTTAGACCTTCTTTCTATAAAAACTAGGTCAAGAATAACAAAAAGAACTTGTAAGTTTTATCACATCACAACGAAAGGTAATTCCTACATTTCAGGCGCAAAATCGTACAGTTCAGAGAAAAATATCAAAATTAGCTGTCTTCAGTTTATAATATAAATATGAACAAATTAAAAGAAGAAAATTTGAGAAGAGCTCTTTCTCATATTGAACGCCATAAACAAGCCATAAATACAAGTAATAATAGTGAGGATAATGATTTTCATAAATTATTACTCCAATTTAGCTATGAAGTATATGAAAGAATCAAGGCTAATAAAAAACCCTTATCCGAATTTAGATTCAGATAAAGTCTTTTGACTAACTTTTTTTCCTTATAAAAAAATTTTTATATAAAAAAATATCTCTAAATAAAAGTTTTATCCAGAGATATTTTTTTAGACCCTAAATTCTAATTTTTTTATTATATATTTTAGATTCCATTATTGTATAAAAACTTTAACAATTTTTTTACTTTGGGAGTTCACTATCAATTTTATCTAGTAACAGTAGTAATTTTTTTCAATAATTGATAATCTACGAATAGCATAATCCTCAATTGAAAAATTCAATTGGAAGATTATGATTTGATTTCCATTTTTCTTGGAAAAATAATAAATGGATTTTTTTAAGAGCAATTGCATATTTAACATTTGAATTAACATACAATTCTATATACTTTAGTAGCTCATCTATTTCAATTTGAATTACTCTTAATGTCTCAAAATCACTATTTAAATAAGCATTATAAGTTAAACCTTCTGATGTAATAGATAAAAGAATTGCATCGACAAAATCTCTAATAATGCTTTCTGATAATCTTAAATCCCCTTCGAAATTTTTCCAATGCTGATCAAAAATATCATTATATATTGCAATTTTTAATATGTTCTCTTGCTCATTTTTTGAAAGTTTTTTGAAATTATTTATATAACCCTGTATCTCTTCCTCATACAAGCATTGCTGACTTTCTCCATCACAAAATACATAATCTGTACTCATATACTCTTCCCCATCATTATACTGTTCAGTTGAAGTCAAATTATGCTCCTCTGTATCTGGTAGATTATATTTTTCTTCTTGTTGCCAGTCTCTATTTATCTCAAAATTATTTATTAAATCTTTCCATTCTTCAAGATTTGTTTTTATTACCTTGATATAATCAGAAGCTCTATAAATTTTTTGTTCCTTTAGATCATAAATATCGAGACTTAAACTTGCTAATTTTATCGCGTTAGATAAAACGTCATTAGAAATTTTTTTCTCATCCTTTCTTTTATTAAGATAATCATTTAAAAACCCACTTATCCCTAAAATAGTTACAATATTTGCTATTAGACTAATCCAATCTAAAAATGATAAATCCATTTTTATTCCTCCTAAAGTAATTATAAAATTAGTATAACACAAAAAAAATAAATATTTTCAGTTTAAAAACTACCAAATAGATTTCAATAAGAAGGTAAGGATAATCTATATTTTACTCCATACTACAAAAAAAGATTGAGCATTGTACAATACAAAACTCAATCCTTTAAATAACATTTAAGTTAGCACACAATTAAACTGATTATTTCTTAAAACAACTCTTTATAAAAATCAATCGTTTCTTCTAGGGTTGGCATAAATGGGTTTCCCGGCGCACATGCATCAATCAAAGCATTCTTAGAAAGGTATTCAAAGTCGAAATCTTTTTCTTCAATACCAAGTTCAGTCAATTTCTTAGGAATACCTACTGTCTCAGAAAGCTTCTCAATCTCAGCAATTGCATAATCAGCACACTCTTCATCTGATTTACCTTCTACATGAAGGCCCAAGGCTTTAGCAACATTGCGAAAAGCTTCTGGTACACGTTTAGCATTTTCACGTTCTATAACTGGTAGCAACATAGCACAGCAAACACCATGTGGCAAATTATATACTGCACCGAGTTGGTGAGCCATTGAGTGAACATAGCCAAGACCAGCATTATTAAAGCTCATACCACCAAGGAAGATGGCATTGACCATACCCTCACGCGCTTCAATATCATGTCCGTTTGCTACAGCACGAGGAAGGTATTCCTTGATAAGCTCAATTGCCCCAATAGATAGTTTCTTGGTCACATCATAAGCACCAGGTGTTACCAAAGCTTCAACAGCGTGGGTCAGAGCATCCATACCTGTCGCTGCAGTCAAAGCTTGAGGTTTTGAAATCATCAATTCAGGATCATTAACAGAGATAAGAGCAAGGCTATTCTTGTCAACCATTACCATCTTAACCTTGCGTTCTTCATCGGTAATCACATAGTTAATAGTAATTTCTGCAGAAGTTCCTGCCGTTGTATTGATAGCCACAACTGGCAAGCCTTTTTTAGCAGACTTATGAAGCCCTTCATAATCCTGTGGTTTTCCACCATTTGTAGCCATGATAGAGATACAACTAGCTGCATCCTGTGGAGACCCACCACCAAGACTGATGATAAAGTCACAGCCATGTTCTTGCAAAGCAGCTACCCCATCTGTGACATTCTTACAAGTAGGGTTTGGTTCTACATCGCTAAAGATGACATATTCGATTCCTTCTGTATCTAGCGGTTTTAAAACCTTAGGCAAAATGTCACTTCCTTCGATAAACTTGTCTGTCACCAAAAGTGCCTTTTTATAGCCAAGTTCCTTGATATAAGGACCCACTTCATTTACAACACCTTTACCAATAAGGTTGACTGCCGGAACATAAAATGTAGCCATATAATTTTCCTCCTGCGCCTCCGCGCTATCTATTTAGCATCATTATATTACTTTTTGTATTCGTTTTCAATTATTTGTGAATTGTTTAACAAATCTTTTTAAAAGGATAGGAGGGACGTAAGTTCACCTCCTATATAAACAAGTTTTATTTATGTAGTGGTCCCAACAACTGACATGCACGATAGTCTGCTGATTCTAAATCATCTGTTCCAAATAAGGACCAATTTTTAGGTCTAAAGATATCTTCCTCAGGTACATTATGCATATTGACAGGAATTCTCAACATAGAAGCCAAGGTAATCAAGTCTGCTCCAATGTGGCCATATGTTATGGCTCCGTGATTAGCTCCCCAATTATTCATGACGTCATAGACAGACTTGAAAGCACCTTTTCCTGTCAAACGTGGAGCAAACCAAGTAGTTGGCCATCCTGGATCTGTACGATTATCTAAGTATGGTGAACATCTTCAGGAAGTTCAAGTGTGTAACCTTCTGCAATTTGTAGCACTGGACCAACTCCTTTTAGAAGATTGAGACGTACCATTGTTACTGGCATATCCCCCTTCGTCAAGAAACGAGTTGAGAATCCTCCTCCACGGAAATATTCGCGGTTTGCTGGTGGGAAGTCTGTGTTATCAAGCATAGCCTGCACTTCACTTTCTTCTAACTCCCAGAATGGTTTAATAACAGGTTTTCCATCACGACTAGCTTGACCAGTACCATCTAATGTACAAGAGCCAGAGTTAATCAAATGTAAGAAACCATCTGCGGCATTACCTTCTAGAGTATGCCCTGTTACACGTTTAACAGCCTCTGGACTCCAATAAGTACGCACATCAGCAAAGATTTGTGGAGTATTTGTTAATAGATAATTAAAGAGCATAGACACACCATTTAGTGAATCATTCTCTGTCGCAAATACAAATGGTTTTCGAATACCATTCCAGTCAAACTGAGTATTGAGGAAAGTTTCCATAAAGTCCCCATTGGGGAAATGGTCTGTCCACTGGCGTTGACCTTGGAAACCAGCTACTAAAGCATGGTGACCAACTGCTTCTTCCTCAAAACCAAGCTCTGCTAAACGAGGATTTCCCTGCATAAGATCTCGACCAATCATGAACATTTTTACAACAAATTCCCATTGTTTTTCTTTTTCTTCTTTAGAAAGAATCAAATCTTCACGATTTCGGTCAACTCCTTCTTTGATATGTTCTTTTACCCAAACCATAGCACGTTCAAACTCTTCTGGGTCATAAATACCACGGTCAATACGGCGCGTGAACTCCGTCATATCTACCGATTCATTTCGCATTCCTAAGTATTCTTGGAAGAAATCTGGATTCACAATAGAACCACCAATCCCCATTGATACACTACCCATTGATAGGTAAGCAGTGTCTCGCATCAAGCCAGTTGCAAGAGCTGCACGCGCATAACGTAAAAGTTTTTCTTTGACATCTCCTGGAATATCTGTATCATTAGCTTCCTGAACATCTCTTCCATAAATCCCAAACGCTGGAATACCTTTTTGAGCATGTGAAGCTAGAACAGCTGCAAGATAGACAGCCCCTGGACGTTCTGTCCCATTAAATCCCCAAATAGCATGAGGAATATCTGGAGACATATCCATAGTTTCACTACCATAACACCAGCATGGTGTGACTGTAATTGTTGCACAAACATTTGATTTTTTGAACAATTCATGTGAAGCTGCAGCCTCTGGAACACGACCAATAGTAGATGGAGAAATCACGCATTCCACAGGTTCTCCATCTGGATATTTCAATGTACTTGAAATAAGATCTGCCACACTTTTAGCCATGTTCATTGTCTGTACTTCAAGTGATTCGCGTACACCTTGACGACGACCATCAATAGTCGGACGAATACCAATACGTGGATGTTGGATCATAATACTTTCCTCTTATTTTTTTCTGTTTCTTTTATACTACCATCGCCATTATATTTACGGTAGCCTGGGTGACGACCTGTAACCTTATAATTTTCTCGCATTGAGAATAGACGTTCTAAAGTCGGACGAGCAATTTCTTGTTCTTCAATACCTTTTGTAGACAGTAACATTCTTCCATGGAAGGTTGTCTTTGCTACTAATTCTAAAGTTTCCATACGGTAGTATGCTGTAATGACATCGCTTCCGACAGTCAGAGCTCCATGATTTTCTAATAGCATGACATCATGATCTGGTAGATAAGGTGTAATTGCTTCTGGCACTTCCATTGTAGACGGAACTCCAAATGGAGTTATAGGAATTGCCCCAACCACAATCGCGCTCTCAATTAGTGAATAAGTATCTAAAGGAATATGTGCAAGAGCAAATCCTGTTGCAATCGGTGGATGCGCGTGAACAACCGCACGGACATCCTCACGTTCTTCGTAACAACGAATGTGCATTTTAATTTCACTAGAAGGCCGGTAATCACCTTCTGCTTCTAAAATCTCTCCTTTGAGATTTAACTTCACCAGCTTTTCTGGAGTAATAAAACTTTTGCTGATACCAGTAGGAGTTGCAATAATGGTATCCTCATCTAATCGAACAGATACATTCCCATCGTTTGCAGCAACCCAACCAAGTTGCCACATCTTATGACAAACATCACAAATCTGTTCACGAATTAATTTTTCATCTTGAGACATAAACTCACTCCTTTCTAAAAATGAAGTTCGAATTCAAGATTTCCGTTACTGTTAATGGTAATAGTAACCGTATGATTTTCCTGATCAAAATTGAGAGATGGCTGATCATAGGAATTATTTGTTCCTGTTAATGAATGAATAGTAGGAAGTTTATCTATACCTCTTAATACTATCTTTGTAACCCTTTTCTCTCCAAACTGAGTATCTTTGATATAATGTTCATCAATCCACTTAATCGCACCTTTTTTTTGGTCAATTGTGGTAGTTTCCTTGCCTGATTTGCATCTTGAGCATTAGACCATAGTGAATCTTTATTTGTTCTAAAATTATTTAAATTCACTTTCAATCCATTACTTATTCTCTCAAAAATACCATAGGTATGAGGTTCAAATTCAACATCCATTTCTAAAGAATTAAATTTTTAATTTTTCCAGTCTGTTTAACATTCTCATTTACCTTATAATTATAGACAAACCATCTATTATCTAATTTCTGAGCAAAGATATCTCCTTCATAATTCGTAGGATACAGCTTATTCAAGTATTCTTTTTCTAGCCTGAGTAGAGCTAAATTCTGGGGAAGTGATCTCCTTAATCTGAATACGATTACCAGAAACAGACTCTTTCAATTTATCTGTTTTTAAAATACCTGGAATAGCTGGAATAACATTATAACGACCAGTCATGTATAATGGAGTTTGTTCTCTATCAGTATTTACGTTTACAAAGAACTTACCATTTCCTTTATTTGAATAGTCTCCATGTATGAATACTTTTGTATCCTCAAGTACCTTTTCTTTAGATGGTGCTGGATGTGCTATTACATATCTAAAAAATTCTTTTATTACTTCGCTAAAGAGTAAGCTTTCTTTATTATTTACACCATAGGTATAAGCTGGATGTTCAAAATTATAAACTACACCTCCATTAAGGTAAACCCCTAAAAGCCTCTTCTCCTAGCATAGACTCTGGTTCAGTCAACCATTGTCTATCTCCTTGACTTTTTCCGATATTACCAGTTGCAAACAGTTTCCATTTACCTGTCTCATACCACTTCCAAGTATCCATCAAACCACCCCATTGATAAGTATGATTTGATAACCAAAGTCCCTTCATATAACTTTCTGTAGTTGAATCATTTCCCTCGGCAGCAGGTGTATTTTTTTGAACATGAAAAATAAGGTTCTTCCAGTACTTATCAACAGATTTCTGAAATGCTATCTTACCGTTTTTTTCCAAATGCTTTTTTTCTATTGCAGAACCATTATTTTTGTTCAGCCCATATAAAAATATCCTCCATTTTTTTAGCTGATACTTTTTAAATAATCTGCCGCCTTATTTTCAATATCATTTGCCCAAATCCAATAATTCTCTGTACTGAAAAATACCATGCAAATTTGGATATTTTTTTGATACATTTTATCAATCCAGCTGGTACTTAACCAATGTGCCGAAGTATAATAAGGCATATTACCAGCAGTGTAAACCGTCAGAATAACTGGAATTGGTTCATTTTTTTCCAGTCTTAGGATTTACATATTTCGCTGCTTCTTCTAACATATGTTCATAAAAAAATCTCTAGCAGCTCCATCTCTTTTTAGGAAGATCATCTGGATGTAACTGTATAACAGTATATGGTTTTAAGTCATCTGGTATATTCTCCCACTTACCTGTTAATGTATCTCCTCCCCAAAAAAAGTATATTTCCCTTGGTTAAACTCTTCTCCGTTAGCATATAAAGGCATCATAAGTAACGGATGTTCATTATTAATTTCACGACGTTTATCAACTTCTGACCAATCATTAGGATTCTTAAATTTACCATTTGCCATAAACATGGCTCCACCTAAAAACCAATTCGTCAGCCCATGTATGTTTTTCCTGAATATGATTTAAGTTCTATCGTCTGTGTATCTTTTGGAATTTCAACATCAACCAGAAAAAGCTGATGTATCATACTTAATTCCTTTCGGATATTTTTGAATCTGATGAGTAAATGACTTTACCATCCGCAACAACTTCAAACTTTTTGAATATCTGCGTAATCTGAATTTAAATGATTGGCGCTCCTATCAATTCCGACATAGGAAATAAATCTTGTAACATTAGCACCCGAAACATCATATTTTATACTAGACGGGTTACTTGCTACAGTTCCCAATCCTTTATTAAATTCTATTTCCTTCCCGTCAATTAATAATTTTATTTTATTATTTGCACCGTTATTACCAGGTGTAAACGGTTTATCTTTCTGAACTGTTTTTGATTTATCGTCATCACCATGAGTAGCATCAACCCATTCTAAATCAGAAAGATATACTCCTCCATTAATTCCTTTATTAAGAAGATCTGGAGTTATAGTTTGAGTACTAACAGTTTTAATAAGTTTAGCATCAGCAAATACAACTTCATCACCCCATGTATGTTCTCCTGAGAATGATTTTAAGGATATTTTTTTAGCGTTTTGTGGAATTGTCACACTAATAAATTGTGCCTGGGTATTATATCTGAATCCATCTGGATTAGTTACATTACTGGAATAAACTACTTCTCCATCTATTTCTATTTCTATTTTATCCACTACTGCGTGGTCTGCTCTAGAACTATTAGCACTTTGATCAATTCCTATATAAGTTTCAAATTTTTTTCAAATCCTTGACCACTAATATCATAGCTGATTACAGACGGGGAATCTGCGACTGTCCCTATTCCTTTATCAAAAATACTTAACTTTATTGTCAGAAGTAAGCAATGAAATTTTAGTATGTTCTCCTTTATTTCCTGTTGTAAATGGAGCATCTTTTTGTACTGTTTTTGTTTTATCTACATCACCATGAGTTGCAGAAGACCAATCCATATCTGAAAGATATGTCGTCTCCGTATCAGTTTCTTGATCTTTAGTAATTGGTTTTCTTAAGTTATTCCCTGTTACTCTAGCAGTTTCAGTACTAGCTCTGTCATTAGAATTACTTTGGACTACATCTGCATAAACCAATTTACTTCCTAAAAAACTTGTTAAAACAGCTGTAGCTATTAAAATCTGTTTTGCTATTTTTTTATTTTCCATTTTTATTTCCTCATTATTTACATAATTTACATACAACTTCCTCAATAACAAATAATTTTGTAAGATATTCTGGAACACATAGTGCTAAATTACTTAAACTGACCTTTATTCCAGCATTCATTAATTCATCTCCATAAAAGAACTCATCAAATCCAGAGATGGAATAGCATTTATCTTTATCTAAACCACTAAAATAAACTCTTGTATAACCTGGGTTCAACTTACTATTCAATTGAGCATACAGTAAAATCGACTGGCATTTATTCTTTGAAACAACTTGCCAACTAGCAGAATCACAACTAAAAGGACTGTTTATCCTATAAAAATCCCCATATTGAAACAATGAACGATATTTTTTATAAAACTGAATTTGTTCTCTCACTTGTTCTTTTTCTTCTACCGACAATCTCGTAACATCTAATTCATAACCGAAAGAACTAAAATAAGCTACATTTGTCCTAGTGTCCAAACTCGTTTGTCTTCCACTTTGTTCATTTGGAGAAATAGAAACATGTGCTGTCATCATTGATGGAGAATATCCATAAGAAGTTCCATGCTGAATTTTCAATCTTTCTATCGGGTCCGTATCATCACTCGTCCACGCTTGCGGTGCATAATACATAAGTCCTAAATCAAAACGTCCACCACCTGAAGAACAAGATTCAAATAGAACTGAAGGGAACTTAGTTATTAAACGATCTAATAACTGATAAAGACCTAAGATATATCGATGACCAAATTCCATCTGCTGTTCAGAATCAAGTTCCATACTATAAATATCTGTTATATGACGATTCATATCCCATTTGATATAATCCAGATTTGTTTCGATTATGATTTTAGAAATAGAATCAAAAAGGTAATCAACAACTTCCTGTCTCGTCAAATCCAACACATATTGATTTCTTCCTACTGACTTCTCTCTGTCTAACAAATGGATAGTCCAATCGGCATGATTCTTGTACAAATCACTATCAATAGAAATCATTTCAGGCTCAAACCATAAACCAAATTGTAAACCTATTTTGTGAATTGCATCTGCAAGAAATCCAATACCTTCAGGAAGGCGACTTCTATCTGTTACCCAGTCACCCAGAGAACTTTTGTCATCTTTCCTATGACCAAACCAACCATCATCCAGTACAAATAATTCTATCCCTAAATCTTTAGCAGCCTTTGCTAAATCTAAAATTTTTTCTGTACTCAAGTCAAAATAAAATGTTTCCCAACTATTGAGTATTATAGGACGACTAGCTTGAGAAAAATTAGGATTAACTAAATGATGTCGATAAAAATCTGATAGTTGCTGGCTCATCTGATTCATCCCTTGATCAGAATAGGTCACAATTGCTTCTGGTGTCACAAAACTTTCGGCGGGATTTAATAAAAAACGAAATTCTACTGGATTTATTCCTACCGTTACTCTAGCGGTGTCAAAATGGTCAACTTCAATCATATTTTGAAAAATTTCCAGAATAGATAAAGTTAAAACCATAAACCTCACCACTATGCTCTGTAGTTTCCCTCCTTGATAGCATAAAGAAAGGATTTTGCTGAGGACTTGATGAGTATCTCAAGCTATCTATTGCTTGAATACCTGGTCTAAGCGAAGTTCTATATAACTGACGTTCCCTCAGCCATGCTCCAGAAAATTGAATTAAGTCATATTGACTATCAGGTAGATCTAGCTGTAAACTCATTGCTTTCAAAAGAGTCAACTTATTATTGCTATTATTTAAAAATTCCGTATTTCTAACTAAGACATTGTATTCCGGAAAAATTGTATAATTTAGTCTAACAGTTAAATCTAATATAGAATCTGTTAAAAATAATCGTTAATGTTTCCGCAAACTGACCAATATCATCAAATGTTGAAGGTAGAGAGTTAAGACGATTCTTCCCTTTTTTTCAAGTTCAAAACCTTGATATTTTAGTGTCGTTATCCTACTACCATTCATTCCTTGAACTTGAAAAAGCTGGATGCCGAAAAATCTCCTTTTCCCGTATGAAGAATATTCATTTTTGTATCATAGACTGTTGAATATCCTCAAATTCTTCAGAAAAAAAGATACTTCAAATCCTCTTTTTTTCATAGGCCATCAATTGGTTATAATTTTTCCTTGACATGAATCCTTTTTCCCAAAAATATAGATGTTGAAGTTCCCCATTTTCTAAAAATTCTAAAAAAATATAACTACTATCTTTCATTTCCAAATGAAAAAAACGGTCTCGTCCTTATTAATATAAATCGTCATCTCTACCTCACAATTTTTTCTTTACTTCTTCAGTATCACGATAGAGTACGGTGCCAATTCTATCTCATCTTCTTGAATAGTAAAATCTCCAATTACTCTGGTAAAATTCTCTATCGAAAGATTCTCTATTTTTATTTTTTGTTTAATCTGAGCAGGATTTCTCAGAGAGAAAATTTCAGTAGAAGTCTTCTGATTGTGACACTTATAACCATAAATTTCAAATTTTTCAGGGCTTCCTCCTATTTTTTTACTATATTTTAGTGTTTGATAATTCTCCTCTATCCATTTAACTGCACGAGCATTGGCTTTCCAGCGTTCTTCATCAAACATATCAAAAGAATAGTGAAACTCCCAAAAAGCATTCCCTCTTGTTGAAATAAATAATAGATAAGCTTCAAAATCTGGTATTGATGCAAACATTTGATGATCCATGTACCAGGTATTTGCACTGACAGCATAGATTGGTTCATGATTATAAAGCGACCACATAGGTAACTGTATCTCACGTTTTTCCAAAAATTCTTGATACTGAATATCTCGGTAAGTAATCATACGATTGATATCATTACCTGCATTCTCTGTAAACCCTACATCTTGAGATATTTGAATCCATAAACTATTGACCCACTGTAAAAACCATGGACTAGGATTTACATAAGAAGTCAAGTTTAACCAACAATCTTTTCCTCCTCGCTCCTTTCTTAGATCTATCAACAGTTGAATTAAGAACTCATAAACCGCTGTCATGGTATACATACCATGCGACCCACTCTTATCAGGTTTGTCAGGTTGAAGTAACCAACCATCAATTTTCCAATAGCTGATATCGAATTCTTTTTGGTATTCCAACATTTTTTTCTTCATTTGTTTGAGATAGTTAAAATCAGCCACGTTTACATCATTTGAAATCGAATTTTTAGATCCAATCCTTAACTCTGGATGCGCTTCTAACCAATCACTCATAATGATTTCTGTCCCATTATAACCACCTCTGGGACCAATCCATAATCCTAGGCTTGAACCAAATCCATTTACAAGATGTTTAATATTTCTCAAACCATTTGGGAATTTATGATTGAATTCCCAAACTGATTGATAGTTTGTCCAACCATCATCAACAACATAAGCATCTAAATGGACTCCATGATTTTCAAAACCATCTCGAATCTCAGAAAAAAACTTTTTAAAAATACCTTCTTCTGTGATGTCGGTCATATGGTCATACCAGGAATTATACTGTTTACGGAAATAACTAGGTTGAGCTATTCCTTCCACATATTCAAAAAATGCCTCTTGAATCTCTTCTTTTTTATAAGAACCTGCTCCCCCAACAATACAAGGCCACAAATTTTTCTCTTGATTAATAACCGTTCCTAAGTAATACCTTGATACATAATGTCTACCATCTACCTTGTTTTCAGACATGGGAAATTCCATTCCTAAGAATAAAGAATTAGCATAAACAGGTTGTCCTAATTCTACATAATAGCCGGAAAAATTTGCCATTTCCTTAATACAATCTTGTCTTTTAGGATAGAAAATATGGTCTTCTGTTTCAAACTCAAAACTCTCTACCTCTACAGATTTAATAACTTCAGTAGAAGATTCTAAAACTAATTGTTTCGAAAGAACATCATCCCTCGATTCAAAGATTAAACGTAAACGAATGGAAGGATAAACAAAAGAAACCTCAATCCGCTTATCTCCCTCTTCCCTAACGATTGCTGAAAAATGATTTGAAGAAAGTCTTATACCATTCTCCAATGTAATGGTAAATTCCTCTTTCGAAACATTTTTTATCATTACTCCTGCCCGTTTGTTTACGATATCAGTAGTATAAAATCGACCATCTCCCCAAAAGAAATTACGTCTTACATTTTTATTTTCAATTTTCATATAAACTACTCTCTCAACTCAATTTTTATTACGCTATCAATCAAGTCTGGTAATGGATAGGTAAAATGAGGAACTTCTCCAAACTGTGCAAAACAAATTCCTTTATAGGCATTGGTCGTCCAGCTTTCTGAAATTTTCACCTCACTTCCATCATGAAGAAAGCTCATTCTTTTTACGTTTTCTTTACTAATGCCAAGAAGAGCTAACGGTCCTATAGGTTGTTCAAATACATGAGCATAAACCGTATTCCCATTACGAGTATAGTATCCCCAATCTGGTTTTGGTAAATTTTCATCTCCACTACATCCATAAATTGACTCACCATTTCGAGACATCCATTGATGAAAATCATCTAATATTTTCTTACTTGGATCATTAATTCTTCCCAAAGCATCTGGGCCTACATTAAGAATCATATTCCCGTTTTTACTAACACATTCAACTAACTTTCTTATCAAAGTTTGACTAGACTTATATAGATAATCTGTAGGATTATAAGCCCAATTGTTATTCATAGTTAGACAAAGTTCCCAAGGAACAGGCTCACCTTTAAAGTTTCGAATACCTTCGTGAGGAACAATTTGCTCTGGGCTAACAAAATCTCCAGCGTAAGAGGTAATTTCATCTGTAACAATACTTCCGAATCCTTCACCTGATGTTTCTAATCTATTATCTACGATAACGTTTGGCTGATAATGACGAACCATGTCTATTAATTTTGAAGCTCCCCATTTTTCACCTACCATGTCTTCATAAGAATAATCAAACCATAATATGTCAATCTGACCATATCCAGTTACAATTTCTTTAACTTGATTGTGCAAATACTCCAAATAACGGTCAAAGTTAATTTTCTCATCTCGATAGGCTTCATTTCCTCTCATTGGATGATTTAGATCAGCATATTTAGGAAAATCAGGATGATACCAGTCAATCAAACTAAAATATAACCCTACTTTAAACCTTCATCTCGAACGGCATCTACAAATTCTTTAACTAAATCTCTACCTGCAGGTGTATTTGTTGATTTATAATCTGTAAATTTTGAATCAAACAAACAAAATCCATCATGATGTTTAGCTGTTAAAACCATATACTTCATCCCTGCAGCTTTTGCTTGTTTAGCCCATTCTCTAGGGTTATATTCCTTAGGATCAAAAGCTCGAAAATATGGTTCATAATCTTCAATAGATAATTTCTGATGACTACGAATCCATTCCCCTTTTCCTGGAATAGAATATAAACCCCAATGAATGAACATCCCAAATCTTGCTTCTCTAAACCACTGAGTTCTACTATTGATAGTTTCAAGTGTATGTTTCATCCTTTTACTGCTCCTCCTCCTAAAGCTTCAATGAAGTATTTACTTGTAAATGCAAATAGAATGATTGGTGGTAATACGATTACAACAATCGCTGAAAAGAGACCATTATAATTAGTATTAAAACTTGTAGTAAATTGACCTAGTAATGCTGGTACTGTTAATTCATTTTTTTATCAATCACCAACATAGATGCCCAATAATATTCATTCCAGTTATTAATAAAAGGCAAGTACTGCTGCCGTTAAAATTCCAGGTCTAGCAATTGGCAACATCACTTTCCAAAAAGTTTGAGCATATGTCGCACCATCAATCTCTGCCGCCTCCTCCAATTCTTTTGGAATAATTTCAAAATAGTTCTTTATAATGAAGAAACTCATAGCAATTCCACTACAAGAGTAGACTAGAATTAGAGCAACTGGGGTATTATAAATCCCCAACGCATTTACTAATCTATAAACTGGAAAAGTCATAGCTGTTGCTGGAATAAATAGAGTAGAATACAGCATAGAAGTCACTAACTTCTTCCCTCTAAATTCCATCCTAGCAATAACATATGAAGACATGGAAATCATAACAATGCTAATAATAACTGATATAGACACTACTTTAAAGCTATTCCAAAAGTAAGTGAAAACATGAAGTTTTGTAAAAACATTTATATAACCATCAAGAGTAAAGTCAGTTGGTAAACTAATACCTGGATTTTTTTCATAGGATCTGCTTTTAATGATGATAAAAAAATATCCACGCAATAGGGAAAAATGGAAATTAAAAATGGTAAGGAGCATATAACCATATATAAGAACTTTGCCTTTTTTACTAATACCATTTATATGTGTATTCATAATCATTTCCCACCTTTCAGTCTTTTTCTTTCTCTGAATAAAATATTAATACAAACGATAATCAACATTCCACCTAAGATTTGTATAACTCCAATTGTATTTTGCACGAGCATACTGAGTTCGTGAACTAGCCACCGCTAATTCTCGAATAACAAAACTGATACTTTTTGTTCCTGCAGCACCATTTGTCAAAAAGAATACTTCGTTATAGAGCAAAAATCCTGAAGTTGCTGCCATAATTGAAACAGTTTTAATTGTCCCCTTAATCATCGGAATCGTAATATACCACTCTTTCCTCCAACCAGTAATATTGTCTAAAATAGCAGCTTCTTGAACTTCTTCTGGAATAGCAAAAAAATTTGTCCAAGAATCATAATGGTTGATGCTCCTGCAAAGAAAAATATAAGCGCCAGTCATAGCTGCTATATTTAATCCTGGAGTCAACAGTACTGAATCTTTAAACGATGGATTAAATAGATGAATAATTTGGTTAACAACGCCATAGTTTGGATTATAGATTTGAAGAAAAATCAATCCCATAGCAGCACTAGAAATGATACTTGGTACAATATAAAGATTTCTAGATATCTTCCAGCCTTTTTAATTTCTTAGATAATGTAATTGCAACAGATAAAGCTAAAGGAACTTGAATAATAACACCAATTACAGCCCAACGAACAGAATTAATTAGAGCTTCTGTAAAAAAATGGGTATTCTTTAAAAAAACGTACCTATAATTTTTCAAATAATTTATCAAATCCAAGAAACTCAGGGGTGTTTAAATTTGTATAATCCCATTTAGCAAATGAAGTTAAAAAAAGATTGTTACTACAGAATAAAAAAATAAAAATAGAAAGAAACAAATCAACGTTGGCAAAAGAAATAAAAAGATAAATCGTCTTTTTTGATTCTTCCTATTTTGTAGGCTCATAACTTTTTTTGTGCCATAAACAAACTCCTTTTTTTCAACTATATGAGTAAAATCAAGCTCAGTTGGCAGTGCCAACTGAGCTTCATTCCACTCCCTAAAAACAATTAACCAATCAATGATTTCAACACATCTTGAGTAGATTTCACTTTTTTTGATCAACATCTACATTTTCAGCAGCACTTTCTGTCAATGCATTGATAATAGCTGTGTGTACATCGCCACCCCAAACATCACTTACAGTTGGAACAACTACTTTTGCATTCTTAACTTGAGTGATTGCTTGTCCTAAAATTTTAGTAGTAGCTTCTGAACTCTTTTCTGAAAGTTCTTTTACATTTACATTTTCATCAGAAGGATTTGCTCCTACTTTTTCAAAAATTACTTTTTGTACATCATCGCTAGTCATATATTTCAAAAACTCAAGAGCTAGTTTTTGTTTAGCTTCAGACATCTTACTTGAGATAGTGATACCACCTCCAGAAGAACTAATTGCTACACCTGCAGGATAGATTCCAGGTGCAAGACTTGGGTTCTTAGACATCTCACCAGAAGCCCACACACCATTAAAGAAGACTGCAGATTTACCTTCTTGGAAGTCTTTAGAATAAGCATTAGCATCGCCACCAGCATTCTTAGAACCATTAGCTTGAATTTCTTTCATAACCATTTTCAAAGCATCTGCAAATTCTTTAGATTCGATTCCTTCTTTTGTTAATGGTTTGTCTAATAATTTACGCCCATTTTCTGTGGTTCCTAAGACTGTATTAAACAAGCGAATAGATGGTTCTCCAGCACCAAATGCATACACTCCATCTTGCTTTCTCACAGTAGCCATTGCTTGTGTAAAATCTTCCCAAGTATTCCACTGATCAGGTGTTTTAGCACCTGCTTTTGCAAATATATCCTTGTTGTACCATAAGCCCATTGTAAATAACTGTTCGTGAACTGTATAAATTTTTCCATCTTTTTGGTTTTGTTTATAGTTCAAACCAACATTTTTTTCAAGCTTATTTGAATCGATATATGGTTTCAAATCTAAAACAAGTTTTTGTTCAATTGCAGCTAATGATACTGCATTACCTGCTAGGTCAATCACATCTGGAAATTCACCACTAGCAACCTTGTTATTCATTACATCCTTCAAATCACCATTTATAGGAATTGGTTTAAATTCTACACCACTATCTTTATGTTCTTCTGCAAATTTATCATATAAATCTCGCATAGTTTTAGCTACAGGCCATTCATCTTCACTATGATGATACCCATGATAAAATTCTAATACTTCTTTACCAGAAGAACTTCCACCGCTTGCATCCTTAGATGTTCCACAAGCTGCTAAACCAAGGGTAGCTACTAACCCGATAACAGCGCATTTCAAAAGACTTTTTTTGTTCATGACAAAACCTCCGTTTTTTTATTTTTATTTATGATAGCTGAGGATAATAATATTGTGTATCAGCAATATTTGTCATAATATCCTTTAACCCTGTATCCTCGTTTATTTTACCTTGACTTAATAGCTGCACAACAATATTCCCCACAGCTGTAGCTTCAGTCGAACCTGTAAGAACCTCTTTACCAGTTCTATCAGCAATCATTTGATTAAAGTAACTGGCTCTAGCACCTCCTCCAATCACATATATCCTTTATAAGACTTATGAGTTAGTTCTTCTAATAACTCTATCGTTTTCTTATACGTTTCAGCTAGACTTTCATAAACTATCTTAAATAGTTGTCCATCTGTCCACTCTCTAGTTTCATGATGATAAGCTAGATATCCTGTCAAAGTCTTGTACATGTCAGATTCTGTTGCAAATTCAGTTGATTCAGTATCAATCAGAGGAAGATTTTCTTTTTCTTTCTCCACCATTGTCCTAATTTCATCAAAAGAATATGCTTTCCCTCTTCTTTCAAATGAACGTCTTAGTTCCTCTATGATCCATAGCCCTGTACAATTCTTCAAAAATGTAATCACTCCATCTTTACCGACTTCATTTGTAAATCCATAACTGAACGATTCGGTACTAAGAATAGGTGAAGAAAGCTCCACTCCAACCAAAGACCAAGTCCCTGATGAAATAAACAAACTATCTTCTGTCTTAGGAACTGATACAATCGCGCTTGCTGTATCATGACTACAAACATTCACAACAGGAATATTGCCTAAACCATATTCCTCTTTGAGTCTACCAAGAACATTCCCCTCTGAAACAATTTCAGGAAATAAAGATGACTCCAATTCAAATAGTTTTAAAATATTCTGATTCCATTTTTGACTTCTCGGATCAAATAGTTGGGTTGTTGAAGCAATGCTTTTTTCTGTAGCAAACTTACCTGTCAACAGATAATTAAACAAATCTGGCATTAAAAGAATCTTATTCGTACTATAAAACGAATTAGGAAAATCTTGTCGTACCTTAAAGAGTTGGAACAAGGTGTTAATCTCCATAAGCTGATTTCCTGTTTCAAAATACAATTTTTCTAATTCAGTAATTTCAGATATTTCCTTTAACACTCCCTTTGTTCTTTCATCACGATAATGAACAGGTTGTGATAACAGCTTACCTTCATTATCAATCAGTCCAAAATCAACACCCCATGTATCAATACCGATAGATAAAATCTTGTAACTAGTATTAGCCAAGCGGATGCTTTCAAGAATTTTAGCTAGTAGAAAGTCAACATCCCAAGATAAATGCCCTTTTACTCTAATAGGTAGATTAGAAAAAGCGATTTATTTCTTCCATTACTAGTTTATTTTCAGAAAGGTAACCAACGATTGCTCTTCCAGAAGTCGCACCTAAATCTATTGCTAAAACCGCTTCCATTTTTCTTCTCTCTTCGTTCTTGATTAAGTTTATTATAATCCCCACATTTTATTTTTTCAATATGTGAACGCTTACTTGAACAAAATTCATATATTTGCTCCGTAAACATAAAAATAATTCAAATTCCTCCAATTTGTGCTATAATATAGTTGAAATGATAAATTGGGAGGAGCTTATGATAAAAGATGAACGTGTACTTGAATTGATTGAAATTATCAAAAAGAAAAAAAGAATTGCCGTAAAAGAGCTGGCAGAAATCACTTTCTCCAGCACAAGTACCTTACGTCGTGATTTAATTTTCTTAGAAAATCAAGGTCTTATCAAAAGAAAGCACGGATACGTGACGCTGTCCTCTATGAACACAATTGAACTTTCTCATCAAATACGTGAAGGAGAAAGTACTAGGCAAAAAAGACTAATCGCTAGTCTCGCTAAAGACTTTATTCGGTCAGGCATGTGTATCTATCTAGATTCTAGTACTACTTCTTACGAAATTTGTCCCTATCTTTCTGAACTTGATAATTTGATTATTTTCACAAATGGTTTACATACTGCACAAACCCTATCTGAAACTGTTAAAGATAACTCCAAAATATTTATCACATCTGGCGAGGTCAAACATCAATCCTGTTCCGTGGTCAACTATGATAAGGAAAATTCTTTATTAGATCATTTTAATATCGATTTAGCATTTTGTTCAGCAAGAGGTATTGATGATCAATATGTTTATGAAGCTTCTCTCAGCCAAGCTATTTCAAAAAAGAATATTATTGACAAAGCCCATGAAACTATCTTACTGATTGATAGTTCTAAATTTTACAAGACTGGATTTTTTAAAATTAATCCGCTCTCTAAATATACAACCTTTATTTCTGACATCTTGCCAGATCAAAAATTATTAGACGCAGTAGAATTATTTGATGGAGAATGGGTATATCATTTATAATTCTTAAATAAATATTAAAAATAATGAATTAGTTCCATAAATATTTGCTAATTCCTAAGAATCACAGTCAGAAAGCAAATGGGCTAATTCTCCCTATTAAGATTAAGGTGTGTAACGGATTACTCTTCTCGTAATGCAACAAAAGGAATATGGGAGAAAGTCTTTAAAATCAGAAAACGCATAGTATCCGGTATAAAAACCTTGATACTATGCGTTTTATTGTGAGAAGATTTACTTAATTTTCAACTGAAATTGAGTTTTTGACCAGCCTCCTTTTAATTATCTAACAAATTTACACACATTCCTTTTTCTTTGAGTTAATGAAACGCCAACTGAATCCTAGAACCAACATCAGATTGATGAAAAGGTACACAGCCGTAAAACTAGTTAAACCATGTTGTCTGATATCATCAAAGTATAAAGTCGGTTCAGTAAAGAACAAATAAATTCCATAGACCTCCACGAAAATAAGAAAACTGACAAAACCAATAAGAAAAAGTCCACTGGCAATAAGAAAGAGTCTCCATAAAAGAATGAGAATTCCTCCTACTGCTAAAAAAATTACTGGGATAAGGAGTAAATCATTCATGACTCTCTCCTTTCTAGTCAATCAATTGACGATAATGGGTGGCAAGAGAGGAATCAAATTCCTCTAGCTTTTGAACTAAGTCCAAATACTCCTCTTTCTCATATTCTTCAAAGTCCACACCTCGATGATTCTGAAGAGAGATTTCCAATTGACTAGTAAGTTCTCGTTTAGAAACTGTAATCCCCCGTCACTTCCTCATAATGTTCCTTTAGCTCCTTGTAGCCTTGGTATTCTTCAGGCGTTTGAAATCCCTGTACCAAGGCCTCCTCTAATTGATAATAGGTATCTTCCATCATAATCGTTACCTCGTTTCTTTCTATCTTTATTTTACCGCGCTTTTTATTTCTTGTCCGCTATTTGTATCTATTTTTTAATCCAATTCAAAAGAAAGTTGTTCCTGCTTTTCGTTTCCTTTTTCATGGAATTGTCTTAAGGCTTGATCTATAATATCTAAATCCGTTTCTGTTTCAATCAATGGCGCGAGTACATCGTATTCGGCCTTTTTTGTTTGATAGTCCTCTTCCTTTGGAAAATTTTTCTCAATTTCAACTTTAGCAGTAGTCAATTTATCCTTTAATTCATCCAATAAGTTCTGAGTTTTCACTTGGTCCTCTTTAATGTGATCAATCGTATGCTGAAGCCTTTGAATCGTCCCCAAAGGAGAATACAAATCTAAACTGACAGAATATTGATTTTCTCCTACAATCTTAACAGAGAAGGTTTCAGGAAGAGGTTGATTTGTTGCAAGACTAAGCATTTTAATGTCAAACCCTCGATAACTGGCTAGGGTGCGAAATTCTTTAATATCAGCTTGATTATGACGGATAAGACGGTGTAGGGATTCCCCTGCTTCAGCTCGTTGCTCAAAAACTTGCTTGCCTACTGTCATAGAAAATGCCTGGTCTTTCGACATTTCAGACTGTTGAATGTCGCTTTCATACTTGCTTAATCGTTTCTCAAGAATGGGCATATTTTCTTCACAGTAGGAGATTGTATGACGATAGTGATCCTTGCTGCGTTGAAAGGCGCGTCTTTGATTTTCTAATAGAGTTAGATCATTCTCTAGTTCCATCTTATATTTGAGATAAGGATTACCTGTTGCTAATGCCTTAAAATCAGAAGCTGTCATAGTCTGTTCATCAATGTCTTCTGCAGCACGAATCGGCTCCTTAGAAGTCATAATCTGCTTAATATAACGGAGTTTGTTCTCCTGAGTTGCCCATAGATAATTATCAAATGAACCTTTGGTAATGTAATGGTAAATATCCACTTCCTTGTTTTCATTTCCCTGTCGGATAATACGTCCATTGCGTTGCTGAATGTCACTTGGTCTCCAGGGGACATCCAGGTGGTGAACTGCTTTCATCTTGCTCTGAACATTTAAACCTGTTCCTCCTTTTTCAGTTGAGGCAAGGAGAATCCGCACCTCTCCTGCATTGACCTTTCGAGACAAACTATTCTTCTTTTCATCACTATTGGCATCATGTACAAAGGCAATTTCCTTACTGGGGATTCCTCTATCCACTAATAAAGCCTTTATTTCAGAATAGACATCAAAGCCATTATCCTTTTTCTTAGGGGTGCCAATATCTGAAAAAATCATCTGAGTAGCCTTATTTTCCATTCCCTCACGATAAATTCTCTCAACATTATCCACTACCTGAAGCAGTTTATGATTGTCTGCTAGACTATAACTAGAGTCCAATAAACGCATATCAATAGCTAGTTTTCGTGCCTCACCCGTAATTTTTAACATGTTATCCTGGCTCGGATCAACTGTTCCACATTTGACCATATCTGACCTCATAACTAATTCTTCTAAATAGAGTTTCTGGTTTTCAGTTAACTCACTCTCAATAGGGATAATATGAGCTTCTGGAACAGGTAAATCCAACATATCTTGTGTTTGAATGTCGGCTGTTTCTTTATAGATTTTCATCAACTCAGGTAGATTGACAAACTTTTTAAATCGTTTCTTAGGTTGGTACTTATCCCCTGTAGGAGCTAATTCCATAGAGTTTTGAATTTCTCCAAAAGCACCTACCCAAGAGTCAAAATAATCAACTTGATAGCGTTTTAAGATATCTGGTTGAATATAGTTCATCATAGTATACAACTCACTAATAGAATTGGAAACAGGTGTCCCTGTCGCAAAGACAATATTTTTAAAATCATGTTCTTCCTGAATCTGTCGAACCTTCATCTCCATATCCACGTTCTTCTTAGAGGTTGTATTGGTAATACCTGCTACATTCCCAAGTCCAGTAATTGGACGAATATTTTTAAAGTGATGTGCTTCATCCACAAAGAGAAAATCAATTCCTAAGTTCTCAAAATCAATAAAACTATCACGATTGAAACGTTGGAGTTCTTCCAATTGTTTCTCTAGACCACTTATTGATTGTTCTGCTTCTTTAACGGTATACTTATTTTCAGAATGTGTTTTAATCTCTCGTAGTTCATTGAGTTTATCCTCTATATAGTTCATCTGTCTTTCCTTACTGACAGGGATTTTTTCAAATTGAGAATCCCCAATGACAATAGCATCGTAATCTCCTGTAATAATACGTGATACAAATTGTTTTCTTCTCGCCTTCACAAAATCTTTCTTAGTGGTCACAAAGACTTTTTTAGTAGGGAAAAATTTCATGATTTCTTGGCCAAATTGAGCAGACAAACTAGAGGGCACCACATACAATGGCTTATGAACCATCCCCAACTCCTTTAATTTAAACCCAGCACCAAGCATAGTCAAGGTCTTTCCTGAACCTACCTCATGAGCTAACAATGCTCTTTTTTCTTCTACGATTCTTTGAATGGCATTCTCTTGATGAGGACGAAGACTGATGTTTTGTGCCAAGCCATCAATGACTAGATGGCTACCGTCATACTCTCGACTAACTGTTCGATTATAAAGACGATTGTAGCTTTCCTCAATGACTTGTTGGACTTCTGGATACCGTGAGACAAAGTCTTGAAAGAGCTCTTGTAAATGCTGCTCTTTTGCTCTTAGAACAGAGGTTTTTTCCAAATCTGTGATAGTCTTTTTTTCTTTTCTCCTTCCGTAACAGTCATAGTAATCGTCGGTTGGTTTGAATTTAGTAAATTCTCAAAAATCTTTCTTCCTGTATCATAACGTGACCCACTGACTCCAAGACTACTATCTTTGGCACTTGGATAGCGATAAGCAAATGATGTCCTTAAATGAACCTGGCCATCGACAGGATTCACTTCAATGACTTGTTCAACATCAGGCGAAGACAATTCAAATTCACGATTGGTAAAACATTCAAAGGCAAATTTACCATAAACGGATTGAGGAATCCAACGTGACCCTATTTTAAACTCAATATCTGCCAGATGAATCCGTGGAGGACGAACAGATTCTAACAAATCTAAAGCATGAGACCAGTCACATTCTTGATTGTTTTCCTCCACTAATAGTTGAACTACTTCTATCTTGTTGAGAATATCTCCTGACAAAAACTGGTTCTTAGAAAGATATTTTCTTTCCCCTCTTAAATAGCTTTCTGGATCTATTAAAATCTGGTCACCTAACTCATCTAAAATAGCAGCTTGGCTATGTTCGGGATAAATTGATACCATATAGTCTAAATCAACCCCTCTACCATCCGATAAACTGGAGTTTAAGGCATCTAAAGCCGTTGAAACTCTTGCAATCACTCTCTCTGGTCTAACCAATGCTTTCTCAAAGGCTAAAGATTTTTTTTATATTTTACTTTCTGATCTTTAGAATCAATGTATTCATCTTCTAAACTTGCTAGTAAGGAATACTTATCGTCACTATCAAATAAGTTCCGATTGACTGAGGCATTCAAGTATCCAAATTGACTTACAAAGCGGTCATAGTCACGATTCAATTTGCCAAGCAATTCCTGAAAATCTGTTCGACTATAATCTGAATGACGTTGAATTTCAATTAAGGATTGATAGGTCTCTCTCAAATCAACCATGCTCTTAATACGACTAATGTCCTTATCCGATAAGGGACTTTCATAAAAGACAGTTTTTTTGAACAGTCCCTTATATTTCCCTCTTTTACTCGCTTCTTCTGACTTGTAAACATCTAGTGCTTCCTCATCTGTCAAATGAAGTTGCACGAATCGGTCTATTTTATGTTCAGACAAAGAACTGTCCCAAGCTTTAAAATCTCCCTTTTCATCTACATAATAACTAATTTCGTCTACTTTTGAACTTTTCCGAATGCCATGCGTATCTCGGTAATAAATTTGATTTCTCTCATATCCAAAAGAATAGAGCGCTAAGTCCTCACGTATACGACTTGGGATCGAATTATCCACTTCTTCTTGGATAAAAACAGGTGCTTTCAAAGAATTGTCAATTGGTTTAGGTTCTTCCACATTTTCTAACGCTTCCATAATGTCAGTAGCTAATGTTTCTGATACCCCCTTAACATTGAGGGTTCCTCCATTAAAATTACGTACCTCATATTCACCCAAAACTTGTGTATTGTATTTCCCATCAAAATAAGGATTGATCCAGACACGCTTATCCTCCTCAAAGGGAATAGAGCCACTAAAGACAAACTCCTCCTCATGAAGATTCTTTGCTTGAACCTTTTGAAAGAAGAGGAGGTCTGTGGTCACTCGAGTACCTGCAATCTTTTTAAAAGCCGTATCCGGCAAACGAACTCCCCCTAAAAAATGAGTGTTGGATTTAATCTCTTGTAAGACATTATCTGTCCGTTTATCCATTGTCCCAATAGATGAGATAATCGACACTTGTCCTCCGTCTCTTACTAAATCAAGTGAGTGTTTGACAAAGTAATCATGAATCATATAAGGTTTATCATAGTTTTTATCGGCAATGCGAAAATTTCCAAACGGAACATTCGTTAAGACTAAATCAAAACTATTATTTCGATAGGGAACTTCTTCAAATCCTCGCACTTCAATATGGGTATTGGGGTGTAGTTGTTTTGCGATTGCGCCTGTCACACTGTCTAATTCAACTCCATAGAGTTCTGATCTCTCTCGTATACTTCTAGGCATCGCCGCAAAGAAGTTCCCAGTCCCCATAGAAGGATCTAATATCCTTCCTCCCTCAAAACCATCATCCAGTAACTTTTGCCAAATCTGGCGAATAATCAGTGGGTCTGTATAATAGGCTGTGAGAGAACTTTGTTTCATGGTCGAGTATTCTGATTTACTTACTAAGCTCTTAAGAGTTAAACGTTCTGCTTCATACTTTGGATTGAGTTCATCAAAAAATTCATTGGCAAGACCACCCCAGCCGACATACTTGGCTAATAGCTCTTGTTCTTCTGGATTCGCTTGTCGTCCCTCTTTCTCTAATCTTTTAACAAGTTCAATTGCGGCGATATTCGTTTCAATTTTTTCTCGATTTGTCTTAGGATAAAAGTCCTCTAAATCATCTGGAAAAACAAAATCTTGAACGGGGACATCCGTCTCTTCTATATCTGAAATAAGCGTTTCTGTTTCCTTATCCTTTTCACTATCTTCTTCCAGATAGGAAAACAAATCTATTTCCTGGCTTTCACTTGGTGATTCAATCTCAATATCTGAATCTTCTTTTTTTCAAGTTCTACAAGAGACAATACTTGTTCAATCTCTTCCAAACTGTTCAAGTATAAGATAGGATTCTCTTCAAATAACTGGTTGGAATCATTGAATAGCTCTAGGCGAACTAAATCATTTAACTGTGCATTTTCAATCGAAACCAACTGAAATACTTGTCCTTTATAACTTACTTGTGAACCGACTGGATATTCCCTCAAAGCTTCTTCTACAATTTTATCTACTTTAGATAGGGAATGAACTTCCACATTTTCTTTTACCTGGTCAATATTATCTAAAGGTAAGACTGCTTCCTCTACTTGCTTAGACTTTTCTCTTATAGCCTTTACTTCATCAAAATGAGTAATAATCTTCAGCTTTTGTGTCAGTGGGAGTTGTTGGTAGTTTTCTTCATGATGGACAAGATCCGTAACGGTATCTAAAGTAGCCATTAATTCAGAACCCAAATAGGCTAGAACATCTCCCTCTTTTTCTTCAAAATGAATCTCAAGAACTTCTTTTTTAAGCTCTTTGGAATCAATCATTAGAAGAAATTCCTCTATATCTCTACTAATACGGTCAGATAGATTATTCGCAACCCGATAGACATTGACTAAATTGACATACTGATTCTGATGACATACAAGCTCACTTAATGGTTCTAACTTCTCTTTTTCAGATTGGATGTAAAATCGAGTGGAAAGGTTATAGGTTGCGACTTCTAGCACCAAGTTTTTCTCAAAATTACTTAATTGAGATAATTTACCTAGACCTGCTTGGCCAAAATTTCTTGTGTAACTTTCTAAATCTTGGTCATTATTTTCAGAACTAGCCTCTAGGAAAGAAACAATATCTTGATCAAAAGAATAGACGTGAGGAATCTCTTCTATCTTGCCCTCTTCAGTCAAAAAATTCTCTACCAAGTTCTGCCATTTCTCATCAAAATGTTGCGCTTGATAGCGAAGAAATAGGTCCATTTTCTCCCTATCTTTTGGAATTGTTCCACGAAACATAGCCAATAATTGCATTACTTCCATACTCGCTCCTTTCATCTATACTAAAATAGGAGAATCACATGATTCCCCTACAACTCTATCTCCATTTCAACCTCTTGAGGACTGGTTTCTAAATCACTAGACAAAAGAGAAACGGCATCTGTTCTCATGTAGTAAGTATATAAGTCTTCTAGGTCTTGTTGGTTCTCAATCCCTGTTTCAATACTAATCAGAGCCTGTATAAATTCCTTGTAGTGACTCTCCATCATATCTGAAATCTTTTGTTTCATTTCCATAAATACTGAAGACGGTTCAGTTATACTTGTTTGGTCTATGTCTTGTAAATCCTTTTCTAAGGGATTGGTTCCTTCTTCTACTTCCACTAAATCTGAACGTCCATCACCATCAGAATCTGCGCTAAGAGGATTGGTTCCTAGCGCCAATTCTTGAGCATCAGTTAGTCCATCTTGATCCGAATCACGTTGATAAATGGCTTCCATATACTTCCTTCTTTCCTAGTTAATCTTTTTTCACTCCAATCCTACCAAATATTCCTTGAAAGAAGTATCACAACAAAAAAAAGAGAACGAGCCAAAACTGCGTTCTCCTTAAAATGTAAAACATTACTATTAAAGTAAAAAAGACGACTTACAGAACCTGTAAGCCACCTAGTCAGTCGGTTTATTCTGGTGTCTGCCACCGCTTGCCCCTTGAGATTTCAAAAACTCATACATATGTTTTGCTCGTTCAAACTCATCCCCACCAAACTGACCAATTGCTGGTAAAATAGTAGTCTGAAGTTGAATGACTTTTGGGAAATAAAATTGCGGATTGACATACACCAATTTTTCTTACTTGTTCTTATACTTTTGATAGGAGACTTTCAAACCTGTATCATCTGGTGTTTCACCTATAACATCACCCGTTAGAACTCTTGTCCCCTCAATCGCACGGCCATTATGAATGGAAGATAAGGTTAAGCGACTCTCATTCTCTCCTTTTCCGTTAGTGAGAATAAAAAAGGAGGACTTCTACACTTTGGCGTAAAAAGTCCTCTTTAAGAAATGTATTCTTTTTCTATTATATTATTTAATAACGCATAAAAAAATTTTTCCTAAACAAAATATCTTACTTTCACACGATAAAAGAAATTCACATACACTTATATTTTCTATTATCATGTCATGATATTTCATATTTTTATCTCCTTACATCTTTAAATCTCCTTTATTTTGATTTTTCAAATATGAGTATCTCTATGGATATTTACAAATATATAACATTGTCAGCTATCGAATTTAAAAAAATTCTTGGTCATGTGAAACAATGAATATTATTTTTCTTATCGCTTTTTACATTCGTTGATCAGATGGGATATGTTCATCATATTGCAATAATCCATTCCACTAGTAGGCTCATCAAAAAACATAAGTTTAGATTTTTTACATAGTACAGATGCAATTGCTACCCTTTGCTTTTGTCCACCTGACAAGCTCATTGGATGACGATCTTTTTGATTCATATAAATCAAGTTTTTTCAGAATATTTTCAACATAACTACTTTCAATATTTTTTATTCCAAGACTTACTTCACTTGCAATAGAATCGGTAAAAAGCTGATGATTAACATCCTGCATTACAAGGGATGATATTTTTAGCCTATCTGATTTTGAAAGTCTTTTGCCGGCCAAATAGATTTCATCATTCGATTTTCTTTCTAAGCCTATAAGGCATCTGAGCAAAGTGGATTTACCAAGTCCGTTTGTTCCTACTATGCCGTAAATTTTTCCCATTTCAAAAGAGAGGTTTTTTAAATGCAATTTTTTATCTATGCCATTAAACTTAAATTCAATGTTTTTTACTTCTAAATTTCCCTTATTTTGATTTTCGGGTACTGTAAGTTTTACTCTATTCTTATTTCTTAAACCTAACTTCTTTAGCTTTTCAGACGGTATTTTCATAAAATCTATTTGAGTATATTCCTTTTGTATTTCCCCATCTTTAATCAAAAAAACTCTATCTACAATATCCATTAGATAAAAATATTCTATGTTCTGAGATTATAAGAGTTTTCCCCTTATCTTTAAGTTTTATAAGCATTTCTTTTATGATTAAAATGTTATCTTCATCAAGATTTGATGAAGGCTCATCTAAAACAATGATTTCCGTTCCAGATATATAACTTGCAGCAATACATAAAATCTGCTTTTCTCCACCCGAAAGCTTAAAAATATCTCTATTTAAAAGATGTTCTATCGGAAACAAATCCAACATATCATTTAGTCTTTCATCCATTTGTTTTTTTGAAAGTCCTATATTCTCCAAATAGAGAAGTAATTCAAGAGTAGTATTTATATTGAAAAAGTGTGTCTTTGGATTTTGAAATACATTTGATACTAAGAGCGATATTTCGTATAATTCGAGGTTTTTAATATCTTTATTATCAATCCTGATGGTTCCACCCATAGAAGCTCCATCATATCGTACAGCTAACCCATTGATAGAATTTATAATTGAAGATTTTCCGCTACCACTTTTCCCAGTAAATAATACACATTCTCCTTTTTTTACATCTAAAGAAATGTTTTTTAACACTTTAGGAGAATTTCCATAAGATAGAGATAAATTTTCAATTTCTACCATAAAGCTCCTCCTATAACCATAATCAGTATTGAAAGCACATAAACAAAATCAACTGTTTTCGTTTTGACGGATATGTACCTTGTTTTTTTAACAGGATTTTCAATACATTTTGTTTCTGCTGCCTTTGCAATATCATCAGAAATATTAGAAGATACAACAAGTAAAGGCACAATTACATACTCGATGTATGAAATTGGATTTTTAAATGTAATACCTCTTATTTTCATAGCAAGTTTTATATTGTGACTTTCTTCCCTAAATGAAGGAAAAAACCTAAACATTACAGCAATTGGTATAGAAACAGTACGAGGTAAATTCATTTTATCCATTGAGGATATTACACTTCCTACATCCGATGTTTTTAAAAAAAAACTTCCCGCACTAAATGGAAGATAAAACATCTTACATACAGCAAATAGCATAAAAAACATCATTAAAATCGCATCCATATTTCTAATTACATCAAGATTAGGTATCAAAGAAAGAACCCCAAAAAAATAATATGTTTTTTTCAAGGCTTCTTTTCTTAAATCCATTCATTAAAAAAAGAAATGAAATAAGAAGCACAATTCCCCATTCAAAAATAGGTATTTACTTTATAAAATACAGCAAATCCAAGTGAAAAAAACTTACTAAAAATTTTTACTAATTGGATTGGGATTATATGGATTGTCTAAAGAAACGAGCATTATACAATACCAGCTTTTTTTCGAAATGCTTTTTTTCAAAAAGACTTTACCGATATATGCGCCGAGTATCCCGCCGACAACAGCACCGATATATACTAATACCATACTTCGATAATTCAAAAGTGCTATGAGCTTCATTATATAATCGTGACCCATACCGCCTGTTTCCGCCAGTTTAATAACCTTGTCTTTAGCCAACAAAACTTGCATAAGGAAACCACAAATCCAAGTGTTGAATACGGCAAATGAGAGCATATTAAATTTAAATGATTTATATTCTCCTTTTTCTTAAAAAGTTCCGCAATTGCCATACTGATTACAGCATGTATCAATATTACATATGTATTTCCCATTGCAATTGCTAAAAGACTACAAATCAACCCAAGTATAAATAATCCCCATGATTTTTGAACTTTTGCCATAAAGAGCATTATAACTATTCCTGTTATAATGCCTGCCAGTGTAGGGTATGCCAAGTATAAAATCGGTACAATACCAATCATTCCCGAAGCAAACATAAGTACAAAAATATATTACTGTAAATACACCTATCGTAACTAAATCTTTAATTCTTAATTTTTTTCCATTTTTATATTTTTCCTTCTAAATAAGTTTTTCACTGAATATTTGATTTTTCTAAGCATTGCTTTTATAAAATTCCGAGCTTTTACAAAGTTCTTCATCTGTCCCTATCGCTTCAATTTTTTTCCGGCATTTAATAAAAACGATTTTGTTTGCATTTCTTATTGTTCTTAATCTATGAGCAATAACAATTGCCGTTTTTTTCTTTTTATAAGTTCGGATAAAGCCTCTTGAATTAGACTTTCATTTTTCAACATCCAGAGATGCTGTAGCCTCGTCAAGCAATATGATTGGTGCGTCTTTTTAGTATTGCCCTTGCTATTGAGATTCTTTGTCTTTCTCCGCCTGAAAGTCTTTGTCCGTTTTCACCTATTACTGTATCTATTCCATCCGGCATTTTGTCTATAAATTCATAACATCTTGCTATTTTTAGCCGCTCTTATAATCTCTTCATCTGTAGCATCTTTTTACCGATTTTTTTATATTATCTTTTTATGCTTGAATTAAAAAGAGTAACATCTTGGAAAAACGATAGAGAAATTTTTTTAAGGAGTGTTTCCGGATCAATTTTACCGATGTCCTCTCCCCTATCAAAAATCTTTCCTTTATCTATATCCCAAAAATCTTGCAGCAAGCTTGGTGAGAGTTGTTTTTCCGCTTCCGCTTGAACCGATTAGCGCAGTGATTTCACCCTGCTTTGCAGTAAAGCTCACACAATTTATTACAGAATAATCATCATATCCGAAATAAACATCCTTGAATTCAATATCGTAATTTTTAATGTCAATATCTTTTTTGCCTTCTTGAACAGGCGTTGTCTTTATTTCCTTTATTCTCCCTACAACCGCATCAAGAATAACTATCATTGACATAAAGGTGATTATTCCTTCTATAGGAAGATAAATACTTGCTGTAAGCATTAAAAATGCGATATAAACCAGCGCACTTACCTTCCCTGCCATAAGCATGTTGACGCCGATAACGGCAACACTTATAATTCCAAGCTTTAAAATTGCGGTAGCTATTCCTGTAAGTGTTCCGGCAACAACTTCACCTTTCGTCTTCTGTTTTGTGGATGCATTTAATTTTTCAAAAAAATCATTTAACATCCTATCTTCTAAGTTGTAAGATTTTATTTGCTCTATCTGCTCTATATTTTCCTGTAGATTATCAAAAACCTTACGATTATCATCTATCCAGCCTTGTACTATTTTTTTTCTGACTTTTTCTTTGATAAAAAAATATAATTAAAAATAGAAATGGGAATTACCCAAAGGGCTGCAAGTGCAAGTTTCCAATTATAGAAGATAAGCATTAAAAGCAATAATACTTGTGGATATAGCCGTTGAATATATATGAGGTACAGCATGAGAAAAAAATTGTTTCATATAAGTTCATGTCATTCATCATGGTTTCCGCAAGGTCTGCCAAATCTCTTTTACCAAAAATAAGAAAGAGGTAATTTCTTTAACTTTTCCGCTAACTCAATTCTTGAATTTGCACTCTCGTTGTACACATTGGTGTAAAGTCTTACATAATCCCACCTCGCTATTAAGAACATCACAATCATCATTACTACAATTAGTACAATATAATGAACAGAAGTAAAATTGTAACTCTCAATACTTTTTAAAATGCCTATATACTGAAACAGAAACATAAAACCGATCATTGGTGCGAACAATTTAGTTAAATTAACAAGCGTGTGTGAAAAATATGGCTTTTTAAGTTAAGAGCGCCTTTTTTTCTGACATCGCATATTTTTTTCATAAAAATAAGAAACCATATGTTTAACCTCCTATCTTCCAATTTACGGATTTTTTTGATATTCTTCCCAAAGTTTTTTGTAATGCCCACTCATACCTATTAAATCTGAATGCTTGCCTTCTTCTACAATTTTCCCCTTATCAATAACAAGAATTTTATCCGCATCTACTACTGTAGATAATCTATGAGCAATCATCAATGTTGTCTTGTTTTTTGATAGCTTCTTAAAAGACTCTTGAATCAAATGTTCATTTTCAGGATCTGCAAAGGCTGTAGCTTCATCTAAAAATGATAATATCTGCATCTTTCAAAAAAAGCTCTCGCTATAGAAATCCTTTTGAGCTTCTCCTCCTGAAAAATATGTGCCTTTAGTTCCGTAAACAGTATCAAGTCCTTTATCTAAATTTTCAATAATATCTTTAGACCCTGAATTGATTAAGGCATTGTCAATTTCTTCATTAGTTGCATCAGGCTTTCCGATTAAAAGATTATCTCTTAAACTCATTTTTAAATAGTTTAGAGTTTTTGAAAAAAACAAAAAGCAATTTTTTTCTCATTAAAAGCCTCTTTTTTTCAAAAATCTTTTTATATTAATTCCTCCAATATAAATTTCACCTGTTTTAATATCGTAAAATCGTGCAGCAAGCCTTGCTATAGTAGTTTTACCACTGCCTGACGATCCGACTAAAGCAACTCGTTCTCCTTTATTCACCTTAAATGAAATATCGTCTAATACATTTTCATCTTCATAAGAAAAGCTTACATTTTTAAACTCTATCCCAACATCAGAACTTGTTTTATTTCCATAAACAAAATCATCAAACTCAAGTATATTCTCAATTTTATCTAAAGCAAGTTCCGCAAAATAACTGGATTGTGTAATCGTCGCAGTTCTCATAATAAAAGTAGCAAATGCCGGTCCTATTAGGAAGTAAATAACAGAATCTGCAACTACATTAGATAAGTTTCCATTAAATTTTATTAAGAGTAATGCCACAGGTACCAAGAAAAATGCCGTCGATGTAGAAACGGTTTCAAACCACGACATTTTATTCATATAACTCATAGTAAGCTTAAGTACATTGTCTTTTACTTTTATGATTAACGAATATAACTTATCAAAGCTCTCAACACTTTGTGCAAATGTTTTAACAACAGGAATTCCTCGAACATATTCCACTGTCTGAGAAGATAAATTGGAAAGTCCTGCATAATACTCATCTTTCATTTTTTTTGTTTCGGCTGTCATCATAGATGACATCAATGTCATACCGATAATCATCGGTATCATACTGGCAAGTCCTAACTTCCAGTTAAACACGAAGAAAAATACAAGCAGGACGATTGGCGATATAATGGTCATCGCCATATCAGGAAGTTGATGCGCTAAAAAAGAATGGGTTTCAGACGCTCCGGACACAATTACATTTCTTATCCTTCCGCTTTCTTTTGTCATCGAAAATACCCAAGCGGTTTGTTTATTAGTTTTGTTACGGAAGTCTTAATAATGTTATCTTCCACTTCAAATGCAAAAATATGGGATAAAATTAAACCTATTAGGTATATGAATAGCCCCAGACCGGCAAAAACTGCTGCATAAATTGAATTTTCCTTTACATAATCAAAATTCACCATCCCATTTAAAATTAAGTTATTTACAATTCTATGAATATATACCATAGGCATCAAAACCATGACACCTGATACAGCAGACATAACCATAGCAATATAGAGTAAAAAACTTTTTTTACCACCGTAAGCCTTTAGTCTTTTCAGTATTGATTTCTTCTTATTCTTCACTGAACAACTCCTCCTTTTTCTTAAAATTAGCAAACCCTATAAATAGCCTTTTTAGACTGATTTTAGAGGCTTGTTTTCAAACTCTTTTGCAATACGCTTAGTTTTTCTTGTTTTTATCTGTTATTTATTATATAATAAATGAGGATTTCAATCAATTAGATATGGCTAAATAAGTCTATTCGGGATAATGTCTATTCGGGATAAAATATAAAAGCACGGAGGTATAATATGAGTGATTTTTTTATAACTTTGTTAAAAAAACTTTTTTTCTACAGATGAATCTATCGATAATACAAAAATACTCCACTGTAGGACATGAATTCCGTTTTAGCACGGATAATGCAGAAGGCATATATTGGTTTTACGAGGGCGATAATTTCACTATTGATATTTATGATGTTTTTCATAAAAAAAGAAATTATCCATACAAGTTTTTTTCTGGTTTGAATAATTTCTATTCCCTTTATTTATCTTATTTAGTTACAGCAAACGGTGAATGTTTTTAATCCTTATCAAAATCTTTCTTCAAATTCACTTTTATACTATAAATACAAAAAAATTCTAAAGACTATAGGTTTTATACTTCACAAAAAAACTCTCCTTATTTAGGAATCGGTATAAATTTCAATCAGTCCATGATAGAGCAATGCCTGTCCTCTTATAAGAATAAAGTCTGTAACTATGAAGATTTATTTTTTAATACCAGCATTATAATAAACAAGCCTTTAGAAAGAATCGCAAAAGATATCCTTAATTGCAAGATGGCATCTCCTGCTGCTGAAATCTTTTTTGAGTCAAAGGCAAAGGAATGGTTAAGTATTACAATAGACTCTTTTTTAAATAGGTACAGCAATCCACTATCTATTGCCGATGATGAGGCTTTTGAAAAAAATGTCGCCAATTATATAGACGATCATTATGCAACATCTATCTCACAGGATACTTTAGAAAAAATATCCACTATGAGCGGCACAAAACTAAAAAAGTTATTTAAGCAAAAATATCAATGTACAATTACAGAATATACTCAAAGACGGAGAATGAATATGGCGGAATTACTCCTACTGAACTCTACCCTTAAAATTCAAGATATAGCAGAGGCTGTAGGATATTCCTCTCACAGTAAATTTAGTACATGCTTCAAAAAATATAAGGGATTTTATCCCAAAGACATAAAAAAATATGCGAAAAATAATCTTTCTGATTAAATACATAAGAATTTAACTTTGGGGACGGTTGAGTTAGACCTTATTGGAAAATGTTAAAGTCATAATTGGTAAACCTAAATAAATTATACGTTTAGGTCTTGTTATTATCTTGTAAAAATCAGTAAAAGTAGCTAATTCTACTATTTTTAGGGACTTAGTCACAAAGAAAATCAAACAGTTAGACTGACTGTTTGAGTATGAAAAAAGCAGATAAAAAATCCCTTGAGTAAATAACTTAGGGGATTTTAAAGGTTGGGGTAGGGTATTGAAAAGCTCGTACAAAGTATAATAAAAATCCCCACCAAATATTGAAAAATCTATTGAAATGTATTGAAGTTTATTAGCAGAATACATAAGTGGAAAGCTTGATTTTAATAAATTTAGAAGATTATTGAAAAAGAAATATCACACTTTCATTCTTATTAAAATCCTTATAACTGTATTTTGAATGATTTTCCCCAATCAAGCATCCCTCTCTCTTATAAAAATATATACATTCAGTTGTATGAAATGTAATGTTGTTCTTATCAGACTTGAAACTTTTTACTAATCCAACTATTTATCTTACACATTTAGTTTTAAACCTATAGTATCCTATTTTCTTAATATTCTACAGTGTAACACTGCATTTATATTATAACGCTAATATGTTCAGAAAAGAAATACTTTGTAAGTCAATGTCTGTTATAACGGAAATTGTTAGAGATGTCTATCATAACAGAAATTGAGATAATGTCCATAACTTTCCTGAAGATAAATTATGTAATCACAAACTATTTCATATCCAATCTAGTATATGTTGTTTGGAGCATATCATCAACAAAAAAAGAACGAGCCAAAACTGCGTTCTCCTGAAAATGATAAAAATATATTTTATGCCACAAAAGATATGTAAACTAATCTTTTAAATAATAAAAGAGTTCCGACGTTTGTAAATGTTTTGAGTAAATTGAAATTACTTTTTGACCTTTTGGAAATACTGTCTTTCTCTTCAAATCTAATAAAGATTGAGGAACAATTTTCCTAGATGTCTCTTTCAATGTTAATGCTAGTATCTGTTTTCTTGTACGTAAAGCATAATCAAACTCCAAATACAAATAACGTCCTGAACCAGTTAGATGAACATGCTTTCCCAATAACTCCTCAATGGATCCTAAAACTTGTAACTTTTGCATCGTGGTTCCATCTTTTTTTATTTTCAACTCATCAATTATGACATGCCTATTTAAACAATCGTCAAAGAAACTGCCTGCACCTTTTCGGTAATCAACACCACATAGGTGCATGAAATTAGTAGGTGAAAAATGAAGTTCAACACTTTCTATTTCTGTTTCATAATACATGATTTTGCCAACGAAGTGTTCTTTAAAAAAAGAAGCCGCAATTTGTAACTGAGTAAAAAAACGCTGAAGTTTTATTTTTTCGGTGTAATTTGGATTACGATAATCTCTAGAATTTGCCATATTTTCCTCACAAAAAAGGTGGTTTACAGAGTCTGTAAGCCACCTAGTCAGTCGGTTTATTCTGGTGTCTGCCACCGCTTGGCCCTTACGTCCAAGATTGCTATCGGATTTCGTTCTGGTGTCCGCCACCGCTTGGCCCTTATGTCCAAGATTACTATCAGATTGACCATGAGCCGACCACTCATCTACACTATTTATTTTACCTGAAAATAGCTAAAATTTCAAGTTTAAACTCTTCTATTTCGTAGTATAGGCAAAACTGATGGCGCTATCTGCTTGCGAGATTTTTCTAAAGGTATAGTTAGGATTGCCACCATAGTTTGTCTCAGACACAAGGAAAGAACCATCATCATATACTTTCTCGACAAAAGCCACATGACCGTAGATGGCTGGTGTGCCATGTGTACCTCCTACAAAAGAAACAATGGCACCTGCTCTTGGTGTAGAGCCAGTTTCCCCACCAAGACTTGAAGCTGTCGCAACCCAGTCCTGACCATTTCCCATGGTATTAATGATTGAAATCTTTTCTCCATTTCTACCTTTTAATTTTAGGCCTAACTGGTTCATACGAGCCGCAACACCCCATGTACATTGTCCATAGGCATAGGCCATACCATCTCCACCACCAGGAACAGAATGATCATACAAGTCCCCACGAACACCTTCAAGGGATTGTGGATCACTCTTTGCCTGTCCTCCATTTGTTTGGCTAAAGCCTTTTTCAATTTGGTAATACCATTCCGTTGCTCTGGTTTGTCTTTCCAGTAGTTTGTCACCAGAATTTCCCTCCCAATAGGTAAGAAAGAGTTGAGCGAGATTGGCTGCACTGCCCGTATTTCCAAAGAAATCCTTTAACCAACTTTGATAGTAAGGACTATCCCCATGAAGCATAAAATCAAGTTGGAGGTCTAAATCATACCATTTCTTATTTTGGGTGCGTGCATAATTCAATAAAGCTGTATGACGTGTTGAACCATCTGCGGTATCCGTCCATTGACCTAACCCCAAACCTCTATGAAGGATATTAGGATAAGCACCACTATAAATGGCTGGCCCTCCTATCGCTAACCAGCTTTCATCATCCCATGAGGAATCGGTAGCGCCAACTGGAGGAGATAAATAATCTCCCTCAGCTCGTTTAGGATTGATAGAAGACTCTACCGACCAATTTCCTAAAATAGCCGCAATGGCTTGGGGACTTGCCCCTTGAGATTTCAAAAAATCATAAATATGTTTTGCTCGTTCAAACTCATCCCCACCAAACTGACCAATGGCAGGTAAGATAGTGGTCTGAAGTTGAATGACTTTGGGAAAATAAAATTGCGGATTGACGTACACAAATTTTTCTTTCTTGTTCTTATACTTTTGATAGGAAACTTTCAAGCCTGTATCGTCTGATGTTTCACCAATAATATCACCCGTTAGGACCCTTGTTCCCTCAATCGCACGGCCATTATGAATAGAATACAAGGTCAATCGACTCTCATTCTCTCCTTTTCCATTAGTGAGAATTATATTGTCACCATCTAGTGATACGATCCCATCCATTGGTGCGACAATCGTTTGGTGAGCCTTCGCTTCTAATAGAATGTACTCCTGAAGAGTAGGTTTTCCGTCTAAATCATAGTATCCATAACGATAAGTCATGGTTAGACTATCTTCGTTGCTTTTCCCCTCAAATGGATTGTCCAATTCCTGCATGGAAGCATAGACACCCTCTTCTTTTAGTTCCTTCATTTCCTCTTGATCGTCTTCGAGAGTTTATACTTAGGAGTTTCATAAAGGTCTTGCATGGATTTCAAATCTTCCCCATCGTTTAAATCATGCCACAAAGTAGATAGATAATCCTTGTAAGTTTCTGAACTAAATAAGTGAACTGGTTTCTGTAACTCATAGTCGTGGAATTTAAAGTTCATATACCCCATCACATCATCAACTTTTGTGTAATAGGTAATTCCTTTGTCATTGGTTCGGGTATGTTCTGCGTCTTCCCAAGTTAGGTGGGTATAAGCTTTTGTTAATTCAAATTCATCTTGTTGAATTAAACTAGCAGATGAAAATCCTAAAAAGAAGCTCATCATAAGTAAAAGAAGAAAGACTATTCCTCCAACTATCCAGGTTGCAGGATTCCCAGCCGCAAATGTAAAGAAGGAAAAGGCTGCTTTTAGTTTTTGATAGATATTTCGTACACTTGTAAGGCCTTGTTTCTTTAATTTTCGATACCGATTTTTAAAGGAACTTGGATTATCTTTCGCTAGTTTCCATCCTTTTCCATCCTTAAAATGATGGTATCGCTCTTTTGTGTTGGTCAGTCTTTTCTTGGTAAAACGACCTGTTGCTTGTCCTGTTTTGACACTAGCTTTTCCAAGATTATAAGAAAGCCGACTGTAGCGTTTCCCTTTTCTAATGGTCTCTTGAAGTGTGCGATAGCCTTCTAAATCTTCATTTTCTGAAGCTAACTCTCCACCTTCACGTCCAAGGACATAAAGGAAAGTTTTGGCTTTCCTACTAACCTTTTTGGATTTATAAGCTTGTTTAGTAGATTTTAAATTTTCTTTTGCGGCCTTGACTTCTTTCTTAGCTTTTAATTCTTCTAAACTCTTCCCTTGAAAGAAAAAATTAGATTTTGCTTTCGATTCCTGACCGTAGAGAAATTTTTGATTGGTTTTTCTTTCTTTACGACCCTCTTTTCTTTCTTCTTTTGCTTCTACCTTGGCTTCTCTAAATTGCTTCTTGGCTATTTTCAATCGTTTCCTAGCATGAGGCAACCGTCTGTCTCTTAATTCTTTGCGATTCAAAAGAGATGGAGGACTATTTTGAAGAATATGATTGTAGTCTTCATTTGCTTGTTTTACTCTCTCCTTTGAAGCCTCTCTCATCTCCTCTAGCTTTTGCTTTATCTCTTTTTTCCATGCTTTTTCATCCAGTACAGCGGAATCTTTTTTCTGTTTCCTTACCTCCTTCTTTCCTTTTTTCAAGAATTTTTTCTCATCTTTTAGGCTTCTTCTAAATGCCTTTCGGGCACGTATGATTTTTCTTTTATCCTTCATTCTACTTCCCCTTAATTAGAAGCCATTTTATCAGGATCCGTACTCATGATATCAAACAATTGAGTACCTTGAGGAATCTTATTTTTAAAGGGTACGACAACGGAACCAGCTTTTATCAGTCCTTCCCCTTTTTCTGGATTGACAAGGTATTTTTCGAGTTCTTTTGACAAGCCTAAGAGTTGAACCAATTCTTCTCGGTCATTTTTTGCTTGCTTGAGGAGAATCATAAATTCACTATTTGCAATAATCCGTCTGCCATTTGGATCTAACAATAAGGTTTCGACGTTTTGAGTTATTCCAGTCGGACTGGCTCCATATTTTCTGACACGACTCCACAATTTAAAGAAGAAATCACTGGCATATTTATCTAATAAGAGAAGCTGCATTTCATCAAAATAAATCCAGGTCTTCTTCCCTAATTTTTGGTTCCGAACGACACGATTCCATATCTGATCAAAAACAACCATAAGGGCGATTTGTTTCAGCTCATCTCCCAACTTTTTAACGTTATAAATCAAGAAATTAGATCCTGTCTGAATATTGGTCTTATGAGAAAAAATATCAAGAGAACCTTCGACATACAGTTCCATATCAAGTGCCAAATTCTGCGCTTCTTCTTCTGGTTGTTGACTCAAGACAAAAACCCATTCTTCCAAAGAAGGCTCTTTAAATGACTGATAGGTAAGTCTGGTAACTCGATCGATAATCGATTTTTTTCTCTTCCATCCATTTTTCTATCCAATAACTTGCCAATAAAGGATAAAAGAAATTCTGATTTTACCTTTACAGGATCCTCATCCATATTTTCCTCAGACAAGTCAAGGACATTGAGATAAGTTTGGGAATCAGGCGCAATATCAATCATTTCTCCACCAAAAGCTCGTCCAATGACACTGTACTCTGCTTCTGGATCCACAATGATAATTTCAGTATTTTCACCAGATTCTTTGATTTTGGTCGTGATAATTTCATGCTTGGTTGCCATCCCTTTCCCAGCTCCAGATGTCCCTAAAATCAGACCAGACGGTGTATTTAATAGGCTTCGATCAATGGTAATAATATTGCTTGATATTTGATTGATACCGTAATATTTCCCACTGCGGTCTTGTAAGTCTACTGAAGTCCATGGAGAGTTCACTGCTACATTAGATGTTAATAAACTCCGTGATACTCCCTCTAAAAAATCACAACCAAATGGCAGCAAACTATTAAAGGCTGCTTCTTGCATATATGGAAGTTTATCAATCATTAGGTCATTTGAGCCGGCCACTTGTTGAATCGTATCTAGTGCTTGTTTGAGTTCTTCTTCATCCTGACCAAAGACCCCAATCAAGAAGACCGTTTGAAATAGTTTATCTCCTGTCTCGGTCATGGTTTTTTTAAGAGTTCTTCAGCTTCATCGATATTGCTTTCTAAAACATGGCCTACTTTTTTTCCAAATAGATACCTGTACGAGCTAGTTTTTGTTGTTCCCCAATCTTTTGGGATTCCATCAAGGTCTTCTTTGTTCGTAGTTTCTTCATGGCATCCGCCTTGGTCGAACTTTGAGCATGGAGGCTCACAATCAATTCCAAATCTCCTTGCATGAGGTCTCGAATAAACTGATCCCCTAATTCCATGCCGTAGTCTCTCACATAGACGATCTGCAATAAGCGGTCATTGATTTGTAGGTAATTCTTGTTTTTGAAATCCAAGAGATTAGGTGCTATGAAGTGACGAGTTGTCTGACCAGATCTCGTTAAATCACGGTAAGAAAAAGGAAGATGGTGTTCTCCTCTAAGCATATCTGCCAACAAGTTCACTCGTTCTTCTCCAGCCAAGGATTCAAAACGTGCATCAATTTCTGAGAAACCACTCTTGAAATATTCTCCTATTTGGGACAAGGAACGATAAGCCTGTTTGGGATTAGAATCCTTTCTACCAAAGCTAATCAGTTTCACAGCTGAAAAATTATTTTCACCACTGTCTAAATTCTGATTCATCATCCGATTCAATTCTTTACGATAGGTATCATACCCATCTTCTTTTTCCTCATACAAAACACTGTGTCTAAACTTTTCTAAATTCAATCTTTTATTAAAGATAGTCAATTGGAAGTTGGTTTGGTCATCTAAAGAGTTAATCAAATCAGAATACTTCTCAATGATTGCGCCCTTATCTTCTAAACCAACGGTCTGGTAATTGACATCACCAAGTAAATAGCTTTGTGAGAAATAATCTTCTTTCACCTGCATCAGACCATTTTGATACAGGGCTTGATAGGAAAGAGTATTAGCCGTTGAGGGTAACACTTCCTCTTTTTTTCCTTTAACTACTTCTTTCTGATTAGTCATTGAAGTTTTTTGTTTCTTTAATGTATTTGATTTCTTTTCATGTTCAGGTCCTTTCTTTCCTGTAATTGTGCGTAGGGGAACCGTTAATTCAAAATGAAGACGGTATTTCAAATAATGTTCAAAATATAAATCATTGGGTTTATAGACTCCAAAAAGCATGAGGGGGATGGTAAAAGCAAATACAAAACCGTAAACAAACCAATCTCCAAATTGCCAGAAAAAGAGATTCAAACCCAAAACAATAATTGTGACAATAAAGGCTGGTAAAACAAAGATGATTTGCCTTGTAGTGAAGCCTAACCAAGCCCTGTGTTGGTATTTTGAGATGTCTTTAAAGACACGTGTATTCATGACTTTCCTTTCTAAAAAGGCTAAGAAGCAATCACTTCCTAGCCTTTATCTAATTACATACCTAAAATTGAGCGAGCCGTACGTTGAGAACCAACGAGGGCGATAATCAGTAAGATAGCTTGTACCAAACTACCAAACATAATCGCAAGTGATTGCAAGACTCCTGCACCATTTGAAACAGCTATTTTCCCAGCAGATTCAAACAAAGGAACAAGCGAAACAATCAGAAAAATAAGAACCCCTTGTACCGCATAAACCATAATATTTTTTAAATAGCCAATACCAATAGACTTCCATTCATCACTTAAAAATGTTGGAATCGTAAGGGGGGCAAATGGGATCATAAGGTAGAGTTGAATAAATCGAATAGATACCAAAAGATTAACCATGGCTGCACTTACTATCCGAACAAGCCAAATGAGGAGGGCGAAAAATCCCACAATCATACGGCCAATAAATCCTGAACCTTTTAATCCAGAGATGGTATCATACTTTGCCCCACCGTGAGCCACAATCGAGGCCACTTGTTCAATGGCGTGACTCGCAATCCCGATGATGGCTTCTACAATAACGGTAGTGTTGGTAATCACGACTGCGACCATGATATAACTAATCAACATCGGTGCTAATGCTTCAAAGGTCATCGCTCCTCCTGAGTTAGCAATTTTCTTTGCCATCTTCGAAAATTCTAGGATGAGAACAACCGATAAAATCGCAACTCCAAGAGGTTGCATGACACTTTTAGTAATACTAGACATATAAGTCCAAACGGTTGGATTGTAGCTAGATAGAGATTTAATCAGATCTACCGTAGATTGTAAATCTACATTAAATCCTTCAAATAAATTTTCAGCTGATATTTTTTCAGATGCAAGGTAAACAAAGGGTGAGACTAAACTAAGATTCATGTCATTGTTTATCCTCCTAAATTGAAATCTGGGTTACAAAGGCTCCAGCAGCCCCGACCATAACTCCACCGACAATTTCAAGAATGGCATTCCGAACACCTGGTCCACCATCTTTAATATTGGTTGCAAGGTTGACAATCCCCACAACAACAAGAAAGGCACCAACTGCAATCAATCCCTTCTGCAACAAAGACATAGCTTGTGCAAACATAGCACTTGCGTCTACTCCATAAACAAAACCTTTAAAATGCGTAATCATCTATTTCCTCTTTTCTATTTTTATTTTAAACTAGATTCAAAAGTTAAATCACGAATTCTAAGGCCTTCAAGATGATTTTCTTGTCTTTGATTCAAAGGATTGATTTGATAGTTCCACCACCGTTCATCGGTTTCTTGATTGGCTAGGTACTTCCAGTTTGGATGCTTAATGGAATTGTACTTTTTGCTTTTAAAGACAGGCATATTGGCAATTCGGACCAAGCATTCATGCCGTTTCATATTTCCGACTTCATCAGGTGTCATTAAATCACGAGAAATCTTTTGATGAGAAAGGGATCCTGAACCTGTCTGGCCAAAGGAACGACTCGTATTTCGAACATCAATGGTTTGTTTACCGAGTAGCCACTCATAAATTTAAAGGTATCTTCATCATTACCACCTAAGTAGACTAAGCTATCACAGTTCCCAAGAATGGTTTTCCAAGCTTCTTTTTTTCTTTATAGAGTCCCTTGAAGTTGGGCAATATTTTTGTAGAATAGGAACGAGACTCATGTTGCGAGAACGGACTGTCGAGGTTTGTTCAGCAAAAATCTGGGATTTCTCCGATATTTGCGAACTCATCTAAAGTAGACTCTCACATGAAGAGGCAATTGACCCTTAAAATCAATATCTGCTTGTCTTGTTAGAGTTTGAAATACGGTTGAAAAAAAGAGGGCTGAAAGAAAGCGAAAGGTACTATCGTTATCTGGGATAACTAAGTAAACCATTGATTTTTCCTTGCCCCATGTCTTCATATCAAGGGTATCTCTTTTGGTCAAATCCATGACACTTTGAATATTGAAGAGGGCAAATTTAGCAGTGGTTACAGCTATAACAGAATCCAGAGTCTTATCCTTATAATTTTGAAAATCTGCCCAATTTCGCATGGTAAAATTTTTCAGTTCCATACTTTTTTTAGCATAATTTTTCAAATAGAATTTCTAAGACACTTTTTTCTTGGTTTTCACCCTTGGATAAGTGTTTAATGAGTTTTGAGATTTCAGCAAAACTTGGATAACGCCCTCGTTTTTTTCGCTCTTCCACTTCTTTTTTTTGACGTTTCAACAAGTTTTGGTATTCTGTTTGACTCAAACGACTCTCTTCAATGAGCTGTTCTCTTGTTTTAGGTGGATTATAGAAATCGACCAAGTAAGAGGCTAAAGCTCGTACCAAAGTCATAGAAGCTTCGTCCCAAAATGGATCACTACGGGATCCAGAGCCTTTGGTGTTATTAAAATAAACCGTCAGCATGCGATTCAAATCATTTTCTGTCTCTATATAGCGAAAAGGATTGAAGCCATCTGAGTTCTTCATATTAACTAAATCTAACACCTTTACTTGGTAGCCATGTTCTAAAAAGAGTTTACCTGTTTTCTCGGCCAAGTGATCTTTAGGATCCACTACAATATTAGAACTATTCATCTGAATCAGATTGGGTTTCACAAAGCGAAATGTCTTCCCACTTCCTGAACCTCCTATCACCGCAATATTTTTATTTCTATCATATTGGGGTGGCTTTTTATCTAATAATGTCAAACGAACATCTTGTGCTAAGATCGTATCATGAGAAAATTCCTTACCGTAAAAGAGCTTCTTTTCTTTTAGAGTTCCAAAACGGGCGCTCCCGTATTCTACCCCTTCTCGGTATTGTTTTTTACCAGTCTCTAGATAGAGATAAACCAGCAACATCATCACAAAGCCTAGTAGAAAAAAAGCACTTGATTTTCCAGTAAAAGAAATATTCCATGGCGACTGAAGAACTTCATCTTGACCTTCCATCAGAAGATGAGTCCATTTATCTAAGGTATTTCCAGTATAGGAATCATACAAAAGCGTCAAACGATGAAAAAGATAGCCTAGTAAGATACCTAACAGTGAGAATAGTAGGAATTTCTTTCCACTGTACATCATCTCACCATCTCTTTCTGTTTGACGGCCCCTTCTTGTCTAAAGGTTATTTGGGATTTAGCCTCATCAATTGCATCGTCTAATGACTTATCCATGGTAAAATCAGCTAATTTCTCCGGATCATTAACCATTTTTTCTAACAGATGGTCTAAATGATTGTCTAGAATCGAACGGTCTTTCGTGTAGAAATGTAGAGAATCCCCTTGCCAAGCAATGGCTAAAGGAATCTCTTCTTTTTCTAAAAAAGCTTTAAATTTCTCTATATCAATTGGTTTGTCTAAAAAATCTTTTTTCAGATTAATCGTATCAATCGAATAGGGAGATTGTAGCAATTCTTCTAATTTCTGTACCCCTATCTTATAGGCAGAATCCTGTGATAAAGCCTGACGTCTAGACCATTCTAGAATCTTTAAGAGACTTCTTACAGTAAATAAAAGACTACGCTCTGCATATTGAACTGCCATTCGTTCCTGTTGTTCAGAGGACATCTGATGCCTCCTTCTTCACAAATAGCAGCTTTCCTTCTTTATAACGATAAGCTATCAATTTCTGACGTTGCTTAATCGACTTGACAACCTGCAGTAGATCTCTCGAATAAGGTTCTCGAAGAGTAACTTCTACAGCTTTCCCTTCAAAGATACCAACACGTTTAAATTCAATGTAGTCTTTTTTGAGATGTCCTAAGCCCATACCAAAAGGAAAGTGATGAATTAATTGGATGGTACAACCACCTTTATTTCCCATTTGTTTCAAATCATACAAGTTTACTACCTTCATGATTAACTCCTTTATCTAGTTTGTCGCATCGTTTGAGTCTGGTAACGATAAACTCCGTGTCTGTTAGAAAATTCTCACACACGTCTTGTGCCAGTTGCCCTTCACAGGGAAATACTCTCAGTCCCTACTTACACAGGCACGCTAATCAAGACGGAGTGGATTCAATTTTCAAAGAACAGGTAGCTTTATTATAGATAAGAGTAGTTGAAATTTTTTTATCACATTTTTTATTTTTCTGTCGAGCTAAATTCATACTAATCAAAGACTATGAAATAAAAGACTAACATTATTACATAACGTTAGCATTTCATTTCCCTAAAATAAGATAATTTTGTCTAAAAAAGCAGCAAACTATAAACTAGTAGGTTCCACACTAAATGTAGACCCATACTGCCCCATAAGTCCGATTTATAGCGCACCATCCCTAAAAACATTCCCAATGAAACATATAAACACCAAGCTAGAATGGTTCCTGGATGATGAGCTAAGGCAAATAAAACACTTGTCAAAGCAACTCGAATATCTAATTTTCTAACCAAGTTCCATAAAATTTCTCTATACAGAAATTCTTCAACCATACTCGCATTGATTAAAAACAATAAAAATGAAAACCAAGGAACTTGATGTTGAAGCCCAATTAAGTTTGCTTGATTCGTAGTTCCTTGAGCATGGATTAGGCTAAAACATAGACTTATAATCAATAGGCTAGCTAATCCAATACCAAGCCATTTCATCCTAGTTTTCATATTAACCTTGACCACTTGTTTTCGTTGGCAATACACCCATAAAAAAGAAATGAGCGACCCACAATAGAGAATCTGTAGTATAGTTAACTCACCAATACAAAGCAATTTCAATAAGTATAGAGATACCAATAAGACATTTACTTGTTGGAATATATACACTGGAATTATTCTTTTCATAGTTACCTCCGAAATAAATCTTCATAATCTAAATCTAATACCTGCACAATCCTTTCTACCCATGGACTTTGAGGCATTCGTTGTTCCATCTTATAGTGACGAATCTTTTGATACAAACGATTCAATTCACTTGGATAGTGAAACTCTCCCGCAAACATTTTTCTGGTTAACTCAATCCAGCTGATATTTCTTTCAGCCAAAATAATGGACAAGTTCTCCCAAAATCGTTCAGCCATATTGATTCTCCTTTAGTTAGATAAATAATGTGTTTGTGCCATGTAAATCAATTGTTTCGTATCTCTTGGCAATAAAGCTCTAGCCTCTTCCAAATTCAGATTTGGATAAACTCTCTTATTTGAAACCGCAAGAGGAAGTCTGATGGTTAGTTCAGGATTTTTTAAGATCATCTCGATGAAATCCGTTAATCTTAAATTGTCACGGTTCTTAAATCGTAATAAATTGGGAGATAAAAACTCGAAACAATCTGAAGAATAGCTCATCATCTCAATTAATTTGTCCTTTGTCATTTCAGAAACTGAATGACAAGATACCTCGATGCCGTATTTTTGAAAGAAGTCTAAAAGAAGTTGATTTCTTTGGCTATTTTTACTTAGATAGAGATCAATCATGGGAGACCTCCCAAAGATTCGGTTCCATTTGATATTCTGAAACGATTAAGGAATCTAATAAATTTGCAAAGTTAATCGGTTTCTTGTCTTCATCAAAAGCTTTTACAGTTACTTGGGTTGTAAGTATTCCCTCTTTTCCCTCAGCTCGATAGCCTTGCCCATATAAAACAAACAAGATTCTGATTATCATCTACAAAGGCATCAGCTCCGTTCTTTATATCCTGACTTTCAAGGAATTCCATAACGTTTTGAAGATAGGATTCGTAAAATAGGGGGTAGTTGTGTTTTTTATGGTAATCATCTAAAAATGTCACCTCAAACTCACATGGATAATTGGGCATCAAAAATATTTGTTCATCCAGCTGTTTGATTTCTGCATCATGTAATTCTGTTTCTAATTCATCACAATCTAGTATTGACTCTTTATTTAAAGCTTTCATCTTTTTCCTCTATTTCTTTTAATTTCTGTGCGATTGCGGCAATCACAGGAACGGTTACACTATTACCAGCTTGTTTGTAGAGCTGACTATTACTAGAGACTTTTCTAGCAGCTTCAAAAGCCCAATCAGGAAAGCCCTGCAGTCTAAAACACTCTTTAGGAGTGATTCGTCGTATCCTCAAACGGTAAAATTGCCCATCAATTAAGACACCGGCTACATGATAAACCTGTTTATCTTCTCCTTCATAGCTAGCCACTACTACTCCCATTTGCCCACTGGTTGTTAACGTATTCGCTATACCTTTTCCAACTCTACCACGACGATACTGAGAACTTGGTCTCTCCAAATTGATTGAATCTCCTATTTCTGCTTGAGCATATCCTTTTTTCGTTGCCTCTCGGACTTTTAGAAATTGGATTGGTTCTGGAATCAGTATTTTGGGGATTTTATCTCCACCTTGCATCGTAGTCAGTGTTGGAGATAAGCCCTCACTTCCATAGACGCGACCAGTTTCCTTAAAGCTAGTTGGTAAATCTCCAACAACGACAATACCATGGCGATCCTGAGTATTTAAAGTAAACATTGGCTCTTGATTATCCTTGAAACGTCTACCATTTTGTCTTTTTTCTAATCTGTCTTGTGTCATACAAGGAATCGCAACTTTAAATCCTTCTCCTTTTCCACGAACTAAGGTTGGCGCAAGACCTTCTGAATAATAGACTTTACCACTCATTCCACTTTTTGATGGATTCAAATTCCCTAATATTTTTAAAGTCTCAGAGTTAGTTGCTTGACCTTCTCGTCTGAAAGGAAATAAGAGTCTGGTACCTCTCTTTCTAGAATGTCCGATAATAAACACCCTCTCTCTGTTTTGGGGAACGCCAAAATCCTTACTGTTAAGCACCTGCCACTCAACATCAAACCCCAATTCATCAAGCGTGGTAAGGATTGTGGTGAACGTCCGTCCCTTATCGTGATTGAGTAGGCCTTTAACATTTTCAAGAAAAAGAAAACGTGGTTGGATTTGTTTGGCCGCCCGAGCAATTTCAAAGAATAAAGTGCCTCTAGTATCTTCAAATCCCAATCGTCTTCCTGCGATTGAAAATGCTTGACAAGGGAATCCCCCACAGATGACATCGACTTTCCCTCTAAGTTTTTTAAATTCGTCATCTGAAACATCTCGTATGTCATGAAATTCTATTTCTCCTTCTGTTTGAAAAATGGACTTATAAGATTTCCTAGCAAATTTATCAATCTCACATAATCCAATACACTCGTGTCCAACACTTTCCATTCCTAGTCGAAAACCACCGATACCTGAAAATAAATCAATAAATTTCATTTCTTTATCACCCCTTTCTGATCGACTATCAATGTCCAAATAGTCACACCACTTGAAATGACAATGAGCATAACTAATATCCACTCGATTGGCGACATTTAACCACCTCCTTTTCTAACACGGTTATTCCAAACAGAATACAAGCCGTTAAACACAAATTCAGCCAAAACTTCCGCTCGTCTAACAAAGCGAACATTGTCAAGAGCATATTGATAGATTCTCTCAAAATCAGTCATAGCTATATCACTGGCTGTTTCAGAAAAACCTTCTCGTCTAAATTGATCTTGTACCAATCCCCAAATATAATCTCGATCATATTTTGTGACCTTTTCTACTTTTCTTCTCAAGATAGGTTGAGTATTCCTTTCTTCCTCATCCTCAATAAATAAAGAATCAGTCTCACTATATTTAGTCTCACTAACTTCAGTCTCACTAGGGGCTGAATATGAGACGGGGGACGTTTCATTTTCAACCTGCCCTAGTCTTTTTTTAACACTAGGCCTGTTTGAATTACCTACTGGGGTAGTAGACAACTCCCCTAAATAAATCTTATTAGCAAGTCTCCCTTTCTCACTTGAAGACTGTTGAACTTCATCAATTAAGTCATATTCTTTAAGAGTTTTTTTGATGGACAGTAATTTTGACTTCGAACAACCTAACAGTCTCATCAGTTTAGAATTAGAAAATACTAAATAGACTGATCCTTCTTCATCTATCCAACCACGACTGAGAGATAATTCTAAACGATCTTTTAAAATAGAATAAGCCACCTTTACTTCTAGTTTCATATCCATATATTTCTCGTCTTCAAAAAGAATTTTAGGTAATTTGTAATACCGTTCTGAAGTTTGGTATTGATTTGCGGTAATTCGTTTCATAGCGCTCCTCCAAGTTCTTTGAGTATTAAATCTCCACTTGATTCCAATCGAACCAAGCCACTTTTTTCTAATTCAGCCATAAGAGAGATGGCCTCAACAATATCTATTCCCATTTCACGTACTAAAAATGAAATGACAATATAGCGTGATGATTGTAATTCTTTTGTCATTTTTCCTCCTGAAAATAAAAAAAGGAGAACAATATACAATTGTTCTCTCTTTAGATAAATATTTATTGTTGTATTCATTTTTCCGATGCGCAAACGACATCTACAAATACATATACATCTATGTGCCTTTTTAGGACTTTTTTGACGTCAAAATTGCCTTTATCTACAAAGACAAAATGCTTGTAAAATAGCTTAAAATCAAGGATTTTCACCCTTTTTTTCGTTGTAGCAACACTACACACTCCACGTGATGCGTTTGAGGAAATAAATCCACCGGCTGTACTTTCTTCAACTCATATCCCAATTCTTGGTAGAGTTTGATATCACGCGCCATGGTTGCGACATTACATGAGATATAGGCGATGCGGTCTGCTCCTGTTTGAGCTACTTGCTTTGATAAAGCTTTCTGTGAGTCCTTTTCTTGGTGGGTCCACTAGGATAAGACTTGGTTGAATTCCTTCTTTGAGCCAATTTTTCATGGCATTTTCAGCTGTATCACAGACATAGTGGGCGTTTGAAATATTGTTCAGTTGGGCATTCTTCTTGCTATTCTCAACCGCTTCTGGAATTACTTCAACACCATAGACTTCCTTAGACATGTTTCGCAACAGAGAGGCCAATCGTCCCTATACCAGAATAGGCATCAATGACCACATCATCTTCTTTTTAATTCAGCAAAGTCAATAGCTGTTTGATAGAGTTTTTCAGCCATTTCAGTATTGACTTGGTAAAAAGGCTGGTCCAGCGATTTGGTAGTCATTTCCCAACATCTGGTCAGTGATAAAGTCTTGTCCATAAAGGGTGCGCCATTCCTTACCAAAAATATCGCATTGGTATTCTGGTCGTTGATATTTTGCATAACAGACACAATCTCTGGGAACTGCTTGATTAGTTGTTCAATCAATTGGTCCACACGAAAAATTTTGGGACGAGTTGTTACCAAAATGACCATGATTTGCCCTGAATAGTGTCCGCGACGCACCACAAGATTTCGAATCAAGCCAGCTTGTTCCTTTTCATCATAAGGTTTCAAATCATAACGACGGAGCAAGTCGCGTAGGGCTACAACTACCTCATCAATCACAGGATCTTGGATAAAGAAATCTTCTAGAGGCATGAGATCGTGGGAATTCTTACGGAAAAAGCCAGTTTCCAAGACACCATTCACTCGACGAACAGGAACCTGCGCCTTATTGCGGTACTTGACTGGATTTTCCATACCCAAAGTTTCAGCAACCTCTACATCAGCAATCCCAGCAATCTTGTAGAGACTGTCCTTAACTTGCTTGGTTTTAAACTTGAGCTGTTCTGGATAGGCAAGATGACCTAAATCCGCGATTCCTGAACGCAGGTAAGCCAAATCTAGATCTTGATTACGGTGTGGTGATTGGACAAGGTATTCTTCAACTTTCCCAAAGCCAATCTTTTTATTGACCTTGAGGACTCGCATGAGGATTTTTTCGCTTGGTAAAGCATTTTCCACAAAAAATACCAAACCATTTACCTTGGCAACTCCTGCACCTTCATGGGTCAAATCAACAATTTCAACTTCTACAATATCATTTTTCTTTAACATTCTCTTCTCTTTCTATTAGCCGACAAAAAAGACGGCAACGTTACGGTTACCATCTATTATACCATGAAATTTGTAATCAGATTCTCTTTATCTATTTTAGTTCATTTCTTTAAATGCTGCTTCTGCATCCGCGTTACTGATAACACCAAATTGAATCTTTCCAATCTTTCCTTGACTATCAATTAAGTATTCTGTAGGAATACTTCGAATTTGATAAGCTTGGAAGGTGGTTGCTTTGGTATCATAAAGAACTGGGATATCCTTATAACCTTGATCTTGGAACCATTGTGGGAATTGCTCGACAGTTTTTTCGCCTTGAATACCCGGTGCAATGACACTAAGAATTTCGAAATCGCGATCTGGTTTTGCAGCTAATTCCATCAACTCTGGCATACTTTTCTTACATGGACCACACCATGAAGCCCAAAACTTCAAGTAAACTTTTTTACCCTTATAATCAGATAACTTAACTTCTTTGCCATCCATAGATTGCAAGGTGAAGTCTGGAGCTTCTTTTCCAATAGCAATTTGTTGTACATTCTTTTGTTGCTGTTGTTTTGGCTGTTGTGGAGCTTGAGTCTTTTTAGTTTCTTCCTCACCACAGGCCATCAATACGAATAATGACAAGAGGCTTAAGCCAGCAAACATTACTTTTTTCATTTGTTCTCCTTTATTCAAAAATTCCAGCTAGAACATTTACTTGTCCTAATAGTAATAAAATTCCCATTAAAATAATGAGGAAACCACCAATTTTCTTCAGTAGCATCATATGACGCTTGATTTTACTAAAATAAGGCATCACGACTCCTGAAGCTAAGGCCAAGACCAAGAAAGGAATAGCCATCCCTAGAGTGTAAATCAAGGTATAGATTGCTCCTTGCCAAGCACCATTGCCTCCAGAAGCCGCAAGTGCTAAAACAGAACTCAAAACAGGACCAATACAAGGCGTCCAACCAAAGCTAAAAGTAATACCGAGTAAAAAGGCTGACCAATAACGATTGGCTTCTGATTTCTTAAAAGTAAAGCTTTTTTGAACCTCTAATTTCTTAAAATGAAAAATTTCCATCTGGTGAAGGCCTAAAATGATAATAATTGTTCCCATGGTATATCGAAACCAATTGGCATAGAGAATATTACCAAAGTAACCAGCACCGAATCCTAGAATAAAGAAAATGAGTGAAATACCTGCGATAAAGCAAAGTGTTCGAATCAAGCCTGACCAGGCAACTTTTTTCCCAAACAATGAAAAACTTTTTGCACTATCCTGATCATCCAATAAAATTCCAGCATAAACTGGCAGAAGAGGAAAAATACAGGGGGAAAAGAAAGATAAGACCCCTGCTAAAAAAACGGAGATTGAAAAGACTATCGTTTCCAATAAAGAACCAACTTTCTTAAGAATTTAAACCTATTGTACTATAAATGTTAAAATTTGTATCAAGTTTGCTACGGTTAGCTGTATTTACCATGACATTAGATAAAAGAAAAGATTGAAGAAATTGTACAAGTCGACTTTTTCTTCAATCTTTCTTTAATTCTTTTAATAAGTTCTTTCTTCACCTTGACTAGTCAAGATAACAGGTCCATCTTTCGTAATCACGAATTGGTGTTCATATTGACAAGATAAACCACCGTCAATGGTCTTATGTGCCCAACCAGTTTTCATATCTGTATCGATTTCCCAGTCACCAGTATTGATCATTGGTTCAATTGTCAAGACCATACCTTCACGGAGACGAAGCCCACGACCAGCAATACCATAGTTAGGAACCATTGGTTCTTCGTGCATGGTTGGACCAACACCATGACCAACTAAATCACGCACTACACCGTATCCACGACTTTCAGCGTATTCTTGGATAGCCGCACCGATATCACCGATACGATTTCCAACAATAGCTTGTTCAATCCCCTTGTACATGGCTTCTTTAGTTACATCCATCAGATTTTTCACTTCTTCGGACGGTGTACCTACAGCATAAGCCCAACAAGAGTCTGCTAGGCCACCAGAATAGCTCTGAGTGTATTTCTTCATTTGCTCAACATTGTTGAAGTTTAATTTTGAGACATTCAAATCAGATTTGGCAATTGGACCTCCCAAAACCATGTCAACCTTGAGCAAATCACCATCTTTCAAAATATAGTGACGAGGGAAAGCGTGAGCTACTTCATCGTTAAGAGAGCAACAAGTAGCATAAGGATAGTCCATCATAGCACCGTCAACTCCAATCTGAAGCGGAAGGAAATTTTCTTCCTTACAACGACGGCGGACATACTCTTCAACTTCCCACATATCTACGCCAGGCTTAATCAAATCACGTAAGCCGATATGAATACTTGCTAGAAAATCTCCAGCCTTGTCCATAGCTTCGATTTCACGAGCTGATTTTAATGTTATCATTTTTTCTCCTAGTTTCTAATTAATTTTAACGGTTACATTTGCTTTTGAAACAATCTGGTGACCATGATAAATATCATAATCAATAATAGCTGACCGTCTCGTATGATGGATAATGCGCGCCTGAATGCGCAATATATCATCTATCTGAACAGCCTGCAAAAAGTAGATTAGCATCTGCTCGATGATGAGATTGCGACCACTATTCACAACTAAATCTTGGGTCATGTGAGTCAGTATCTCCGCCAATACACCGTTAGCTAAAACACCGTTTTTCTCAAGCATAAAGGGTTCCACTGTAATCACTACTTCATCATGGTGATAAGAAAGTTTTTGACCAATCTGCTCAGAAAAAGTAGGTAGAGCCGAAACTTGGGAACGACTCATCTTCTCCATGACATCTCGTCGTGTCACAACTCCAAGCAAGGTTTGATTATTTCTAACAACCGGTACCATTTCAAAGTCTTCAGCAATCATCCGTTGACTCACATTGGCAATATTTGTCGATAATCCAACTAAATAGACTACGAGACATGACCTTGTCAATTGTCGTACTTGGCGATTTATCACCAGCATCTCTCATGGTAACAACTCCAACAACGACCTGATGTTGATTGATAACAGGGAAACGACTGCTACGATTCTTACGAACTAAGTCCAAATAATCTTTAACGGTGTCGGTCTCTCTCAGAAAACCATACTCATGACTCGGGCGATAAAGTTTCTCAACTGTCAGAATATCAGTCTTGATTTGGACATTTGACAAGGCTTTATTGATCATGGTCGCGACAGTGAAAGTATCATGCTTACTTCTCAGAACAGGAATCCCTTTTTGATTGGCCAGTTTAAGCACATCATCATGAACATGAAATCCTCCTGTCACAAGAACAGCATTTTCATTTTCAAGTGCTAACAGTTGGATACGGGTACGGTCTCCGACAATCAAGAGTCCCCCATCATGAAGGTAAGACAAAATATTTTGTTCGGTCATAGCACCAATTGAAACTTACTGAATTCTCTCTCTAAACCTTCTTGCCCAGCCAGAACCTCAGAAGAAGTCACTTCTGCAATTTCAGCAAAAGTTAATCTTTCAATAGCAACTTTCTGGGATTTAACACGAATTGTTCCACTTCTTGGGCGAGTCTCTACAATTCCACGGTTTTCAGCTTCCTTAATAGCCCGATAGGCCGTTCCATCACTGACCCCCAGATGGTTGGAAATACTACGAACACTAACCCTCTTTCCGACAGGCAATTCTTCCAAATAGCTTAGAATTTCCTGATGCTTACTCATTGAATTCTCCTTTTACATACCGAAATTCAAGATAATCCCGCATTTTTTTCTTGTGTAGCGATCACTTCCTTTAAACTGACGAGTCAAACGGAATCCAGACTTTAGAGCAACCCTTTGGCTAGCTTCATTTTCAAGGTGGGTAATGATGGATAATTGTTTTAAATCAAATTCTTCAAAAGAAAGGTGGCAAATTTTTTTAACAACTTCTGTCATAAAACCTTGCGACCAAGCATCTTTTCTCAAAAAATAGCCAAGCTCAGCTTCTTTTTTGATTTCATCTAACTTCTCAAATTTAATAGAACCAATCATTTGTTGATTTTTCTGGTCACAAATTGCCCACACTCCCAAAGGGGACTTCATAAAGTAATTGGCCAGTGCATATTGACTTTCTTCCAGACTTGCCTGAGTTGGGAAAATAAATTGAAGATTTTCTGGATTTGAAGCTATCTCGTGGAAGTCTTGACTATCACTAAAAAAGAAAGGACGCAAATACAAGCGATCCGTTTCAAAAAAAGAAAACATTGCTAATTTGGTCCAAATATTCATAAACACCTCTACGGTTTAATCCTCAACAAGTGTAATATCCGCTCCTAGATTACGTAATTTTTCGATAATATCAGAATAACCACGTAAGATAAACTCGATATTGGTAATTTCAGTTTGTCCCTCGGCCATCAGACCAGCAATAACTAAAGCTGCACCAGCTCTCAGGTCAGTTGCTTTAACACTTGCCCCACGCAAATCACGTCCACCTGTGTACAAAATATGACCATTTGTTGTCGAAATGTCCGCATCCATCTTTGCTAGTTCAAAAACATGATTTACACGTTTTTCGTAAATCGTATCAACAATTGTACCACGACCATTCGCTCTTAGTAAAAGTGGGGTAATCGGTTGTTGCAAATCAGTTGCAAAGCCTGGGTAAGGAGCTGTCTTAATATTGATTGCTTTCAAATTAGACTGCTCTTCGACAAAAATGCTGTCTTCAGATACAGTCATTCTCACTCCCATTTCTTCCAGCTTAGCAATAAATCCTTCTAGGTGTTCGTAAAGAACATTATTTATACGAATCCCCTTGCCGACTGCAGCAGCTAAAGAAATATATGTTCCAGCTTCGATACGGTCTGGAATCACCTGATGACGGGTTCCATGTAATCTTTCAACACCATCAATAATGATGATATTAGTTCCTGCACCGCGGATATGGGCTCCCATATTATTCAAGAGGGTAGCTACATCAATAATTTCAGGTTCACGGGCTGCATTTTCAATAATAGTACGACCATTCGCTTTAACCGCAGCAATCATCGTATTGATCGTTGCCCCTACACTAACCGTGTCCATGTAAATACTTGCACCATGAAGTCCTGTATCTTTAGCAGATAACTTCATGTTATCTCCCTCGTAGCTAACAGTGGCACCCATGGCTTCAAATGCCTTAAGGTGTAAGTCGATCGGACGAGGACCTAGATCACATCCTCCCGGTAGACCAACTGTCGCTTCACCAAAACGGCCTAAGAGGCTCCCATAAAAATAGTAAGATGCACGAAGACTGTTAATTTTACCATAAGGCATTGGAATATTTGAACACCTCTTGGATCAATCTCCAAGACATCGTCATAACGCTTAACAGTAGCTCCCATCAATTCCATAATTTCGACAAGACTTGCTACATCCGAAATATCTGGAACGCAATCCAAAGTCACCACATCATCAGCCAATATAATAGCTGGAATTAAGGCCACAACGCTATTTTTAGCACCACTAATAGTGATTTCACCTTGTAGTGGTAATCCACCATTGATAACAATTTTTCTCATTCTAAGTTTTTAATACTCTTTCAAGATTTCTAATAAGGTCTTTAAAATAAATTATATCATAAATGCAACCTTTTTTCCATCCTTTTCACTTTTATTGGAGATAGTAAGTAATAAATAGGATTAAGTTGAAAGGTTGAGTCCATATTTTATGAAACATATTTTGATACTAAAAAAGCCTAAATTAAGAACTGCAAAATACCCCAAAAATTAGATGTTCTCTATCTAACTTTTGAGGTATCGTTCAACTATAAGAGATAATAGTCTTTTGGGGTGTTAATACTATGCGGAAATCAAAAACAACTCATGTCTGTGTCACCTTGCAGACAATCTACTACTGACCTTCTCATCTCTATATTCAATTGCAAATAGTCGTATTTAGTTGACTCAGAACAAACTTCCGAGTTTTTTTATTAAGCACTGGAAGTGAGTTCTTTTTGATTCTCGTTCAGCAGGTTTTAAGACTTGTCCTATCCAGATAATATCTTTTCTGCAACCCACAATGACTAACAAATAGCTTTTCTTTACTCTACTACCGCTTCAGCGATTTCTTCACGACTAATACCAGCGAAGTAGCGTGTGATATCAATGCTTTCTAGGGCTTTAAGAACATCTTCGCGTTCGTACTTGACGCCACGAATGACATCTTCTACAGCTGCAACGTCTTCAATACCAAAGAAGTCACCATAAATCTTGATGTCTTGGATTTTTGATTCGACGACATTAGCAAAGACTTCAACCTTACCACTGGTGAATTTTGTACCACGACGGACGTTAAATTCAGGTGATTTACCATAGTTCCAGTCCCAAGTTCCAAACTTGGTATCCTTGATACGATTGATTTCAGCCAATTCTTCCTCAGAAAAAACGTATTCTGTCATCTCTGGATACTCTTTTTTCATGTATTCCAAGAGTAAGTCACGGAATTCTTCGACTGTGATTTTTCTGGTAATTCATTGACAATATTGGTTACACGGGCACGAACCGATTTCACACCTTTTGATTCAAATTTATCCTTTGAAACCTTGAGGGCATTAGCAAGGACTGACAAATCAACGTCAAAGAGCAAGCAACCGTGGTGCATGATACGGCCGTTGATATAGGCTTGGGCATTGCCACAGAATTTCTTTCCATCAATCTCTAAGTCATTACGGCCTGTGAACTCAGCTTTAACCCCAAGTTGAGCCAAAGTATTGATAACTGGAGTTGAGAAGCTCTTGAAGTCAAATGCCTTATTTTCATCTTCTTTGGAGATGATCGTGTAGTTGAGGTTATTTAAATCGTGGTAAACAGCTCCACCACCACTGATACGGCGGACCACCTCAATACCATTTTCTCGAACATAATCACGGTTGATTTCTTCGATGGTATTTTGGTGACGACCAACAATGATAGATGGCTTGTTGATCCAAAGTAGGAAGATTTGATCCTCATCCAAAAGGTGTTTAAAGGCATATTCTTCCAAGGCGATATTAAAAGCAGTGTCGTTTGAATGATTGATAATATATTTCATGATATCCCTTTATACGATAGAGACTGGAAAACACCTTTCCAGTCTAATCTATCTTTCTTTTATTTTTTCTTAGGTGAATGGATGGCCATTCCTAAAACATCCGCAAATGCTTCGTACATGACTTCAGAGTAGGTAGGATGTCCATGAATAGTCTTCAGCATTTCTTCAACAGTGATTTCCATTTCAATAATGCTCGATGCTTCATTGATCAATTCTGCAGCTGCAGACCGATGATATGAACACCAAGGATTTCCCCGTATTTCTTATCTGCGATGACTTTTACGAAACCTTGAGCTGCATCTGATGCAATGGCACGACCGTTAGCAGCAAAGTTGAACTTACCAATGGCTACATCGTATTTCTCACGGGCTTGTTCTTCTGTCAAACCTACTGCTGCTACTTCAGGAAGAGTGTAGATAGCTGCAGGAGTCAAGTTTAACTTGGCAACAGCATGATTTCCTTTAAGGGCATTTTCAGCGGCAACTTCACCCATGCGGAAGGCTGCGTGCGCTAACATCTTAGTACCGTTGATGTCACCTGGTGCGTAGATACCTGGAACAGAAGTTTCCATGTATTCGTTGACCTTGATGCGTCCACGGTCCAATTCAAACTCAACATCGCCAATACCTTCAAGGTCTGGCACACGACCGATTGAAAGAAGAGCTTTATTTGCGATGATATCGTCTTTTCCTTCAACCTTGATACGAAGTTGACCATTTTCCTCGATGATTTCTTGGAGTTTAGTGTCAGTTAAGATGGTCATACCTTTACGCTCAAGAATCAAGCGAAGGTTCTTAGAAACTTCAGCGTCCATAGCTGGGACGATACGGTCCATCATTTCGATGACAGTTACTTTGAACCAAATGTCATGAAGGCTTGTCCGAGTTCAATACCGACAACCCCACCACCGATGATAACAAGGCTTTCTGGTACTTCATTCATTTCAAGAATGTCATCACTAGTCATGACAAGTGGAGATTCCATACCAGGGACGTTGATCTTGCTGACTTTTGAACCGCCGGCAAGGATGATTTTCTTGGTTTCAAGCAATTCAGAACCATTTACCAAGACATTCTTATCTTTAGTGATGGTACCAATACCTTTATGTACAGTAACTCCGTAGCTACGAAGAAGACCTGCAACCCCACCTACCAAGGTATTAACAACCTTAGACTTAGTTTCAAGGAGTTTGTCCATATCAACAGTGAAGTTAGGATTTTCAATCATGATACCACGGTTTGCTGCATGACCAATGTTTTCGATAATTTCAGCGTTGTGAAGGTAGGTTTTAGTTGGAATACATCCACGGTTTAAGCAGGTTCCACCAAGTTCAGATTTCTCAACAAGGGCAACCTTACCGCCAAGTTGGGCAGCTTTAATGGCTGCAACATAACCAGCAGGACCTCCACCGATCACAACGATATCAAAAGCATCATCGCTCTTACCATCATCGTTTGAGGAACTTGCTGCAGGTGTTGGGCTAGCTTCTGGCGCTGCGGCTCCAGCTGTTGGGATATTTTCCCCTTCTTCACCAAGGTAACCGATAACTTCCGTTACAGGGACAGTTTCCCCATCTCCTTTGAGGATAGCAATCAAATAACCATCTTCTTCTGCTTCCAATTCCATGCTGACTTTGTCAGTCATGATTTCCAAAAGGATTTCTCCTTCTTTTACAAATTCTCCGACTTTTTTATTCCATTGGACGATTTGTCCTTCTGTCATATCCACGCCGGCTTTTGGCATAATTACTTCTAAGGCCATGTCTTCCTTCCTTTATCTATATCTTAAAAACGAATACTCTTGCTCTTAAATCAACATTGAGATTGGATTTTCAATCAATTCTTTCAAGTCCTTCATAAACTTAGCACCAGCCATACCATCTACGACACGGTGGTCGATGGTTAATCCTAGGCTCATGATAGGGCGAATCACAATTTCACCATTAACGACAACTGGCTTCTCGATTGTCGAACTGACGCCAAGGATAGCTGAGTTTGGTTGGTTGATGATCGGACCAAAGGACTGAACACCAAACATTCCCAAATTACTGATTGTGAATGTTGAGTTTTGCAGTTCGCTTGGAGCCAATTTACCATCCAAGGTACGGCCAATCACATCTTTGAAGGCTACAACCAGCTCTGAAAGACTCATCTTCTCAGCATTGTAAACAACGGGTGTCATCAATCCGTTATCCATCCCAACCGCCATCGCAAGGTTGACGTAGTTATGAGTGATAATAGTCTTGCCGTCTTCTGTCAATGAAGCGTTGATGTAAGGGTGTTTCATAAGGGTCTTCACAACAGCAAGTGAAAGAAGGTCTGTTACAGTAGTCTTCTTCCCAGTTGCTGCCATGATTGGTTCAAGCACCTTCTTACGAAGAGCCAGCATTTCAGTCATATCAACTTCATAATTGAGTGTGAAAGTTGGCGCAGTTAGGTAAGATTCAACCATACGTTGGGCAATAACCTTACGCATTGGTGTCATTGGGATACGTTCTATTTCACCGTATGGTGTTACATTATCAGGAACTTCTTCCACTTTTTCAATCTGAGCAGGAGACTTGATGGTATCGTTTTCGATATTTTCAGGAAGCAAGGCCAAAACATCCTTCTTCATGATTTTACCACGATGACCCGTTCCTTGAATTTCCTGCCAAGCAATATTATGTTCGAGGGCAATTCGTTTTGCAAGTGGCGAAATGCGAACCACATTTGTGTCTTTATAAGTTTCCACGTCTTCTTTGTGGACACGACCGTTTGCACCTGAGCCAGAAACATCGTAGAGGTTGATCCCTAAATCATCCGCTAACTTTCTAGCTGCAGGAGTCGCTCTTAGCTTGTCATCAGCCATGACCTCTCCAATTCTATACTAAGATATTAAGGACGTAGAGGGCAATGAAAAAATAGGAGATTGACGATGTGTTCGATGAACACAAGGAAATCTATCTTTTTTTCGCAGACCTCCGTCCGAATTCAATTAAATGATACTAAGGGCGTTTAAAAGCGACCGAAAAAAAGGAAATCAACGCAGACTTCGATGAAGTCAAGGAGATTTATCTTTTTTCCGAGCTTTTAGCCCGTGTTCAACTCTACAAGCAACTTGGATACAACACGTATCTCAAGTTGCTTGTAGAGTTACTAATTCATTCGTCGAATATTATCGATTCGACTCTCTCCTGTCGCAAATTTGCAAATAACTTGGGTACAATACATATCTCAAGTTACTAAAGTTAAAAACAACCGTTATTTTACATAATTTATCTTATGCAATTCTATTCTTTGTTATATGTTTTTCGGATGGCATCTTTGATGCTTTCAACGGTTGGAATCATTGCATTTTCCAGGTTTTGTGCGTAAGGCATTGGCACATCTTCTCCTGCACAGCGGCGGATTGGTGCATCTAAATAATCAAATGCTTCTGATTCTGAAATAATAGCTGAAATCTCTCCGATATAGCCACTTGTTTTATGGGCATCGTTGACCAGAACAACCTTACCAGTCTTCTTCACTGAGTTGATGATGATATCCTTATCAAGTGGAACAAGGGTACGAGGATCCACAATTTCAACTGAAATTCCTTCTTCTGCTAATTCTTCAGCTGCTTGAACCACACGGCGAAGCATTTCCCGTAAGTAACAACTGTTACATCCGTTCCTTCACGTTTAATTTCCCCAACTCCAAGTGGGATTGTGTAGTCTGGATCAACTGGCACTTCCCCTTTTTGGTTAAATTCTGACTTGTACTCAAGAATGATAACAGGGTTATTATCACGGATAGAAGACTTAAGTAATCCTTTCATGTCCGCAGGTGTACCTGGCGCTACAACCTTAAGTCCTGGAATGTGAGTAAACCAAGACTCTAGAGATTGCGAGTGCTGGGCTGCAGAACCAACTCCGTTACCTGCTGCACAACGAACAGTCATTGGAACCTGACCTTTACCACCAAACATATAACGTGTTTTAGCAGCTTGGTTGACGATATTGTCCATGGCAATGACCGAGAAGTCCATAAAGGTCATATCGACAATTGGACGAAGTCCTGTCATGGCTGCTCCTGCTGCTGCCCCTGAGATGGCTGCTTCAGAAATCGGACAGTCACGGACACGTTCTGGACCAAATTCTTCGAGCATTCCGACAGAAGTACCGAAGTCTCCTCCAAAGACACCGACGTCTTCTCCCATCAAGAACACATTTTCATCGCGACGCATTTCCTCAGACATAGCAAGGATAATGGTGTCACGGAAGGACATTGTTTTTGTTTCCATTTTATCTCTTTCTCCTTAGTCTGCGTAAATATCTTCAAATGCTGATTCAAGCGGTGGGAATGGACTTTCTTCCGCAAATTTAACAGAAGCTTCTACTGCTTCCTTGACTTGTGCTTGGATTTCTTCCAATTCTTCGGCACTTGCAATAGTGTTTTCAATGAGGTACTTGCGAAGGTTTTCGATTGGGTCTTTTTGTTTCCACAATTCCACTTCTTCACGCGTACGATATTTACCAGGGTCAGATGATGAGTGACCAAGCCAGCGATAAGTTACACTTTCAATCAAGACTGGACCATTGCCACCACGAACATGGTCTACAGCCTTCTTAAATCCTTCATAGACATCGATAGCATTGTTTCCATCTTCGATAAACATTCCAGGGATTCCGTAAGCAGCACTACGTTGATGGATATGCTCCACATTAGTCATTTTCTTGATATCCGCAGAGATACCGTAACCGTTGTTAATGCAATAGAAAATGACTGGGAGTTTCCAGATAGAGGCCATATTTACTGCTTCGTGGAAAACACCTTCGTTGGTCGCACCATCTCCAAAGAAGCAGACTACGATTTTTCCAGTGTTTTGCATTTGCTGACTAAGGGCTGCACCAACAGCGATTCCCATACCACCACCTACGATACCATTGGCACCAAGGTTCCCAGCATCAAGGTCGGCGATATGCATAGAACCACCTTTACCTTTACAGGTTCCAGTGTATTTACCAAGGATTTCAGCCATCATTCCGTTGAGGTCAATTCCTTTGGCAATAGCTTGTCCATGACCACGGTGGTTTGATGTAATTAGATCATCTGGATTGAGAGCCAACATAGCACCCACATTAGCTGCCTCTTCTCCAACAGAAAAGTGCGTCATTCCTGGCACTTTCCCTTTCTTTACTAATTGTGCAATTTTTAAGTCCATACGACGGATTTCTTCCATCTTACGGAACATCTCTAGCAAAAGATTTTTATCTAAAGTTGACATCTTCTTGCCTTTCTAAGTTTCTTCTTACCTTACTATTTTATCGTTTTTGATAAATACTGTCAAAGTTTTTCTAAAGAAAAATTCACAAAATAAAAAAGAAAACCCCATGAAAACAAGGGATTTTCTTATTAAGAATATTTTTTCACAAACTTTTTAACATTTAGATTTTGCCAAAGATCAAATCTCTTCATAATCACAGTTAAACGCCAACGGTAGAGCGCCCCACTCACGATTAGACTAATAATCAAGCCAATCCAGTAAGAATAAGCTCCAAAATCTGTTAGAGAGTCGAATACCATAGCTACTGGGAGTGTCACCCCCCAGTAACCAACCAAACCAAGGTAAAAAGGAATAACGGTATCCTTATAACCCCGCAAAATTCCCTGAAGCGGTGCCGCAAAGGTATCTGCTAACTGAAAGAAAAGACTATAAGTTAAAAAGCGCGCTGTCAAATCAATAAATTCTGGGTCGTTACCATACAGACTAGCCACATTTCCTCTAAAAATGTAAAGGAAGGATAAGGTGAAGCCTGCAAAAATAAGGGCAGTCCATCTTCCTAAACTAATATAGGTTTTCGCATCATCAAATCGCTTGGCTCCCACTTCATAGGAAACAACAATAGCCATAGCAGATGAGATGCTCATAGGAAAGGCGTACATGAGAGTTGAAAAGTTCATAGCTGACTGGTGACTAGCTATTATCAATGAAGAGAACTTAGCCATAATCAAGCCAACCACTGAAAAGATAGCCACTTCCGCGAAGACAGTTCCCCCAATAGGCAGACCCAATCGAACTCCTTCCTTGATTTTATTCATATTAAGTGGAATTCGTTTCTCAAGATGTAGGGCTTTGAGTTTCTCCTGTTTAAATAGAACCAGAACAGAAATTCCCAGTAAGACCCAGTAGGCTAAAGAAGTACCTAAACCAGAACCAGCACCTCCCAATTCTGGAACACCAAAGGCTCCGAAAATCAAGAGATAGTTAAATCCACTATTGAGAGGAAGTAACAAAAGCATAAGATACATGGACAGTTTGGTCAATCCCAGCGAATCCAGCAAGGAGCGAATGACACTAAAGAGTAACAGTGGGATAATGCCAATAGATAAAAACCAGAGATAACGAACCGCTACTGCTGCCACTGGTGCTTCTAGCCCAATATGATTCAAGATTGGTGGTGCCAAGAAAAGTACCATCCCCAGTAAGATCACAGATAGACCCAAGGCCAAATAGATAAATTGGTAAAAATCAGACGCAACTTCTTCCTTTTTGCCTCGCCCAAGATGGTGACCAATGATGGGCACCAGGGCTGACACAATTCCTGTTAGGAATGTAAAGAAAGGATTCCAGATACTGGTTGCCATAGACACACCAGCCAAGTCCATGGTGTTGTATTGACCTGTCATAGTCGTATCAACAAAGGAGGCAGAATAATTGGCAAATTGATAAATCAGGATAGGGAAAAATATCTTTAAAAATAAGATAAACTTGTCTTTAAAATGATGGGTCTGGTACATATAAGCTCTCTATTCTTTTTGTTTACAGAGCAGACTTCCACCTAGTTTTGATAGACGATTTGTCCCTTACAGATGGTGTATTTAACCTGCCCCTTTAAGGTTTCACCGATAAATGGTGAATTAGCTGCTTTCGAAGCAAAATGGGAGTCCACAAGGCGGTCAGCCTTAGCATCAAAAATAGTGATGTCCGCTGGACCATTCTCAGCCAAGTACCCTGCTTCAAAGTTGTAAAGCTTGGATGGGTTGTATGTCATTTTTTCAAGTAATTCCATCAAGCTTAACTCACCAGCTTCCACCAAATAGGTCAAGCCAAGAGATAGGGATGTTTCTAAGCCAGTCATGCCAGATGGTGCCTTGGTAATATCCTCAACATTTTTTTCATCGGCATGATGAGGCGCGTGATCAGTCGCGATAACTGTGATGATGCCTGATTTAAGACCTTCGATAACAGCACGACGGTCTGATTCCAAACGAAGTGGAGGATTCATCTTAGCATTGCTTCCTTGTGTCAAAAGGAGGGCTTCGGTCTTAGAGAAATGCTGTGGCGCTACTTCTGCTGTAACTTGCGCACCCAATTTCTGAGCAAACTCCACTACTTTAACACTTTCCTCCTTAGACAAATGCTGGATATGAACATGAGCCTTAGTTGCATAGGCAATCATGACATCACGCGCCATCATAGCGTACTCAGCCACTCCAGTCGCACCGCAGATATGGAAATGCTCTTTAGCTATATTTTCGTTAAATCCAAGAATACCGTTCAATCCTGGATCTTCCTCATGAAGACTGATAAAGGTGTTGAGTTTTTTTGCTTCCTCCATGGCTTCCTTGACCACTTTACTGCTTTCAAGTGGAATACCGTCATCTGAGAAACCAACCGCACCTGCTTCTAAGAGTGCCTTAAAGTCAGTCAACTCTTTCCCATTAAAATTCTTAGTAATGGTCGCTACTGTCTTGACATTAACCTTCTCTTTGGCAGCTGACTGAAGAACTTCTTGCAAAGTCTCTACGTCTGAAATAGTTGGACTAGTATTAGCCATCATGACAACCGTTGTAAAGCCACCTGCAGCAGCAGCTAGGGCACCAGTATGGATGTCTTCCTTGTGGGTTTGACCAGGTTCACGGAAATGCACATGAATATCGACCAAACCAGGAGCAACTACAAGACCAGTAGCATCTAGGATTTCTGCTCCTTCTTCCTTGATTTCAGGCGCAATTTTGACAATTTTCCCATCTTGGACCAAGACATCACATACTTGATCCAAACCAGACTTGGGATCCATTACACGACCATTTTTGATTAGTAGCATCTGCTTTCTCCTTTATTCATAGAAATCAACTTGGGTATCCAATAATTTATCCCCATCATAAACAAACTTGGCTGAAAAGAAGGGTTTATCCTCTAAAAGCCACTTAACAAAGGTATGATCCCCTTCCCAAGTCGGCTTACTCAAAACCTCATCATAGGGAACCCATTCTAGCGTTCCCTCGTTGCAGTCAATCAAGTCACCCTCAAACTCTGTCACCTTAAAAACATAGGTGTACCAGTCTAAATCTGGTGTAAATTCAGGAAAAGTGATAACACCTTTTAGAACTGGCTTGGCTTTGAGTCCTGTTTCTTCGAGGATTTCACGCGCCGCGCATTCCTGAGGAGTCTCACCTCGCTCTAGCTTACCACCCACACCAATCCATTTCCCTTCATGAACATCATTTGGGCTTCTTATTACGGTGAAGCATGAGCAGTTCTTTCCCGTTATCAATGTAGCAAATCGTCGCTAACTGAGGCATATTCTCTCCTTATCTAAGCCAATCGATCGGCTCTTGTCCTGTCTCTGTTAAGAATGCATTGGCCTTGGAAAAAGGCTTGGAACCCCAAAATCCTCTGTAAACTGACAAAGGACTGGGATGGGCTGATTCGATAATCATGTGATGAGGATTGGTAACTAAGGCCTTCTTCTTACGTGCATAGGCTCCCCAGAGTACAAAGACCACTGGCCTATCTAGATGGTTGACCACCTGAATCACTGCATCCGTAAAAGGCTCCCATATTTGACCAGCATGACCATTGGCCTGTCCAGCAGGAACCGTCAAACAAGCATTAAGAAGCAAGACTCCTTGCTCAGCCCATGCTGTCAAATCATGGGATTTCTTAACGCCAAGATCATCTGACAATTCTTTCAAGATATTTTGTAAGGATGGCGGAGCTGGGATAGAGTCAGGTACAGAAAAACTCAAGCCCTGCGCTTGACCTGGCCCGTGATAGGGATCTTGTCCTAGAATCACCACCTTAACCTCTTCAAGCGGTGTTGTCAAGAGAGCCTGAAAAACCTTTTCCTTAGGTGGATAAACAGTCCCTTGAGCATAGACTTGCTCCATAAACTGATTGATTTTCCCGAAATAACCCTCAGGTAATTGCTCCTTAATCAAAGCATGCCAAGACGAGTGTTCCATAGCCGACTCCTTCGTTTTTACTGCCTCTATTATAGCAAAAAGTGGCTATGGAAACCACTTTTTACAGTTTATCTAAACAATCCAACAAGTCTTGGTAAGAATGAACTTCGTAAGTCGGCTGGGCTTGTGTGTGATTGTCGAGGTCATGAGGATTATACCAAATCGTGTCAATCCCCGCATTATTGCCACCTTGAATGTCGGCGGTTAGAGAGTCTCCAATCATCAGCGCCTTTTCTTTGCTAAAACCTGCAATCTGTTGGCCAATTTTTTCATAAAAGAGAGCATCCGGTTTTTGTGTTTGCAACTGTTCAGAGATAAAGACTTGATTGAAATAAGGTGCCAGACCCGATTGAGCCAAGCGCCCTGTCTGAATGGCAGTAATGCCATTTGTTGCAGCATACAGCTCATAATCTCGCTCGATAAGGCTGTCTAAGAGTTCATGAGCTCCCGAAATCGTTTGTCCCTGCTGGGCGAGATAAAATTGGTAACGTTTGGCTAGAAAACTACCGTCTTTTTCCTGTCCAAAGTGAGCAAATAAACGAGAAAAGCGCGTGTTAACCAGCTCTTGTTTACTAATTTTCTTTTGCTCTAAGTCCTTCCAGAGAGCCTTGTTCATAGGAACATAATAGTCTTTATAAGCCTGAATATCTGCAATCCCTTCTTCTTTTAGAAGTTGCGTCAAAGCCACATCCTCAGCAGCATCAAAATCAAGAAGAGTGTGGTCAAGGTCGAAGAGTAAAACTTTGTAGGGCAATTTGAGAGTTTTCCTTTCTAAGATAAACAACTTTCACTTCAGCCAGCTGTTCAATGTAAAAACTTAAAAGTGGTATAGTATCACAAAGAATAATCGTTCCAATTGATTAACTAACCCATACTATTCTAGTGAATTATAGAAAAATCTTCTATAAATTCGAGCAATAGTTAAAATACAAACAAATATAATTCCCAAAATAGATAACACTATTTTCACAAAATTCATTTCAGAGCCTATTACATAGATATGAAAAAGAGGGGCTAGTCCTACACATAGAGACAATAGATAACTACTAAATCTTATCTCACCAATTCCTGCAAAAAAATGTTTCATTTTAAATATTCTCCTTTTTAATTGAATATGGTCAGGACATAATCCTAACAAGTAATCGGTGACTCTATTAAAATCACTTTTGTTACCTAGATAAGATATCTTTTTCTCTATCTGATTTGATTTTTAAAGAGAACTAAGATTTAACCATATCTATCTCACTTCTTATTTTTAAATAATTCATACTCTTTTTCTCTGATAAAGGGAAGTGAGAAATTAGAAAAAAATTAGTAGAATTGAAAATAGGTATCCATCTTTTTGCATTGCTAAAAACATAGCCTAAAAAAATAAATAGACAATCAAATCTAGTACAAAAATAGAAAATATCCTCCTTTTCATCATCTCACTTGAATTAAAGATTCTGTTTAATAGAATCTTTATCGTAGTATCTACACAAATTTTTATCAAAAAGATAAGAGCCAATACACGATTATCAACTGTACCATGAAGAATAAATGGAAATATAGTTAATATAAAACTAGAAATCTCTAAATATTTTATCCAAGGAGATTGAGACATCTTACTTTTAAACTGACTGATTTTCCTATACTCACTCGCTAGCTAATCTAGTATCAAAATCTTTACCAATTATATTAAAGATTAAGAACTCCAGGATAAAAATACTGATTAATACGATATAAGTAGAAACCTTTCCTGGGAAATATTTATTGATTAAAATTGGGAAACTAATTAACAGAATTGAGTTTATAGAAAGAAAAATGGATACTATTTTATTCTTCACAGAATATATAGGTAACGATACTATTGAATAGAGAAACGCTAAAAAAATAAGCAAGAGATACTCAGTACTGCTAATTAGCGGCGCCCTTAATGATAAAAATAGATAGGCACCCCACACGATGATATGCGCTTTACGAATTGACTCTAGATTACTCATCTACCTACTCCTAATATGTAAAGAGAATCCATTTTTAGTTCACATTCTCTTTCAAACAAGTCATAAGCATTTCATGATATTTCCTTCTTCTACATTAGGTAAAGTTGAAATACATTTTTTGCAAGTGAAAATATAATTGTTATTTAAAATCCCAAAAAGATCTATCCTTCTTCTAGACCTAAACCAAGTCAGATTAAAGATAAAAATATAATGATAGGGCTTTCTTTTATTTTAGACTACCATAAAACAAGGAATCTTTCAACAAAAGTCATTGGCAAACTACTATACCATACAATTGACAACCCAAATCTTTCAAAATAGAGCTATCCGAACTATCGAATGCTCTGTTTTCATAAATATCCATGTAATTCTAGACCTAGAATTCCTATAAACTAAATGTTTTCGCACTACTCTAAGCCATTGATTGCCTTAAATTTTAATTTTTAAAGAATTCTAAAGCTAGAATAGTCCCATCACAATCAGTTTTGAATGATTAACAATTTAGAAACGCTATGATTCTATCCCTTTTAAATTAAAAAGGAACTGCCCAAAGCAATCCCTTTCTGATTTTGAAATTATTTACTTAAAATTTGATAGTTGAGATAATCAATAACCCACCTATGAAAAGAGTTATAGTAAAATTCCTTATTTATTGATTTCAAGCTCCGCCAACTGTGTTTGAATAACTGACAGTTCTGCACCAGCCTGAAGAAGAGCAGCTGCAGTATAGGCACCTTCTACAATTGGAACCCTATTGATCATGATACTTTTATCACTGAAATCAGCCACTATTTCTAAGTTCATTTTAGCAGAACCTAGGTCAAAAAAGGCTAATAAAGTATCTGCTGGATTTTCGGAAACAACCCTGTCTACTTGATCAAAACTCGTTCCAATTCCTCCATCTTCGGTTCCTCCTACGTAAGTAATCGGAACATCTTTAGCTACTTCACTAATCAGTTCAACAACACCTTGTGCAATGTGTTTGGAATGTGAAACGATAACAAGACCAATACTTCCCATTAAACCACCCCAGTTTCTAAAAGAGAAGTAAAGAGTAATCCTGATGAGAATGATCCAGGATCAATATGTCCAAGAGAACGTTCTCCTACATAAGATGCCCTTCCTTTAGTTGCAAGTAAATCTTTGGTAGCATTCACTACCTGATCAATAACCTCTTGAGTCAATTGGCCAGCAGACAAGGCAGTAATAACAGGAGTCCAAACGTCAACCATTGTCTTTTCTCCAACTTCTGCTTTCCCACGTTTGACAATCATATCCAGACCGCTTTGTAAGATTTCCTCTATTTTCGAATTTGAATCAGCCTTAGCCATGCCCATAAAAGCAGAGCCATACAAGGGACCAGAAGCACCGCCTACCTTACTCAGTAGTTGCATTGAGACAAGTTTAAACACATCACTGCTTGTTTCAAATTGCTTTCCTTCTAAATTTTCTATAACTGCAGCCATTCCACGCGCCATATTTCCACCGTGGTCTCCATCTCCTATAGGAGTGTCTAGCTCACTAAGGTAATCTTTCTGTTCTTGAATCTTTTCATTAAAAAGCTTCATCCATTCAAGTGCTTGTTCAGCATTCATGCGACATTTCCTCCTTGAGTTTTACCAAGCTGGTGTAGTAACAGGTGCATTTAGAGCATCCAACCATTCATCATTTGCCAATCGAATCAACGTTAATGATAAGCCAGCCATATCAATTGAGGTCATATAGTTTCCAATTTTCTTAAAGGCCAACTCAACACCTTTTTCATGGAGTAATTTAGCCACATCATTTGCAAATACATATTGCTCCATAAGAGGGGTGCTTCCCAAACCATTGATGAGAAGCCCATAGCGTTCACCAGCCTTAAGTTGGAAACCTTCAGATAATTTTTCAACCAATTCCGAAGCCAATTGTGCTGAAGGTTGCATTTTCTCTTTTTTATATCCGGGCTCACCGTGAATACCAACACCATATTCAAATTCATCATCTTCTAAAACAAATCCAGGTTTTCCAACCTCAGGGACGGTTGCTCCAGACAAGGCCAGTCCAATTGTTTTAATTTCTAAGACTAGTTTATCGGCCAAGTCCTTCATTTCAGATAATGATTTGCCAGAACGAGCCGCATCACCCAAAATTTTATGGACTAATATAGTACCCGCAACACCACGACGCCCTTGGGTATAGAGACTATTTTCAACAGCAATATCATCATCGACTACAACACTTGCTACATCAATACCTTCCATTTCAGCAAGTTCTTGTGCAATTTCAAAGTTCATAATGTCTCCAGAATAGTTCTTGATGACCATGAAAACTCCAGCACCTTCATCAGTCGCTTTAATGGCTTCTAAAATTTGGTCCGGAGTAGGCGAAGTGAAGACTGCTCCACAAATGGCAGCTGACAACATTCCATCTCCTACAAATCCAGCATGACTTGGTTCATGTCCTGAACCTCCACCTGAAATGAGTCCAACTTTTCCTGTCTTTTCTGCCTTTCTAACGATGACATCAAAACCATCTAAGCGTTCCACCAAGTCATCATGCATGAATGACAACCCCTGTAGCATTTCATCAACAACTTGTGTCGGTTCATTTATAATTTTTTTCATGAGAAACTCCTTTCGGCATGTATCTTTGTTTTCGCTTTCATTATATATTTTTTACTGCTGGCTGATAAGGGACAGATTCTATTATTTGTCCCCTTTTAAGCCCGTTTAAAACATTTTTTTGGTAAAATGAAGGAAGTAAAAGAAAGGTTTCCTATGGCATCATCACTTATTACAAAAAAACGGATTGCCAAGGCATTTAGAGACCTATTAGCTACTAGAGAATTTGACAAAATCTCCATTGTAGATATCATGGAATCAGCTGGCATTCGTAGACAGACCTTTTATAATCACTTTCTCGACAAATATGAACTGCTAGACTGGATATTTGAAAATGACTTAACCGAGTATATCACCAATAACTTGGACTTCATTTCAGGCCAAAAACTATTACAAGAATTATTTCTTTATTTCGAACAAGAGCGTGACTTTTATATTCAACTTTTTGATATTCAAGTGCAAAATAACTTCTATGACCACTTTATCAGCTACTGTCGCTTGCTTGTATCAAAAATTTTAAGAGAATATGGGCAGATTGATATCGATTCATCTGCTTATACTTGTTTTTTGCTAGACTATCATTCACATGCTCTAGCAGAAATCATGAAGGCTTACGTCAATAAAAAAAGTCCAGTTCCACAACCAGATTTTCTAATCATGACAATTATTGGAAAGAGACCACAATGACATTTATTTCAAATCATAAACAGAAAATTATTTCAAGTTACATTTCAGCAACTGTCAGCAGTCATCCTGAATTAGAAAAACACCCTACTTTACCATTAGTTTATCAAAAGAATCGCAATCCTCATCAGGTTCCAATATTGTCGGGTGGAGGTTCAGGTCATGAACCTGCTCATATTGGATATGTGGGAGAAGGAATGCTTACCGCTGCTATCTATGGCCAATTATTTACTCCACCTACAAGAAATGAAATCTTAGAGTCCATTCGTTTTTTAAATAATGGACAAGGTGTCTTCATCATTGTAAAAAATTTCGAAGCAGACATCAAAGAATTTAGCTGGGCCATTAACACTGCTAGAAAAGAAGGAATTAAGGTCGGCTATAGTCTAGCACACGACGATATTTCTATTGAACCTCACAATAGATTTCAAATTAGAGGAAGAGGGCTTGCAGGGACTATTTTACTTCATAAAGTTCTAGGATATGCAGCTCAAAAATGGTGCCGACATAGAGCAACTATCTGATTTAGGGTCATGAACTTGCTCCCGAAATCGCAACAATTGGCTTTTGCAACGAAATCTGCTAGTCTCCCCCAAGCTACCCTTCCACTATTTAACTTGGAAGAAGGAAATATTTCTTATGGCATTGGGATACACGGTGAAGAAGGTTATCGTATCGTCCCATTTCAATCTTCGGAAATCCTTGCAAATGAAATTATAAGTAAATTAAGATTGCACTATCATTGGAAAAAGGGTGATCGATTTATATTGCTTGTAAATAATCTAGGCACTACTACCAACCTAGAAATGGGCATATTTATCAACGATCTCCTTCAACTCTTAGAAATTGAAGGAGTCACTATTACTTTTATAAAATCAGGAACATTTATGACCAGTCTAGATATGGCAGGTATATCCGTAACTCTTTGCCCCGTAAAAAATAAACAGTGGTTAGAAGCGCTCAATGCTCCAACGACAGCTTTTGCATGGTAATTTGCTTGTATAACTCAAAAGGGCTACATCACTTGATAGCCCTTTGCTTTTATCTTACTTTTAAAAGAACTCATTCTTGCCATTTCAAATAGTCCATCTATCCTTTACAATTCTTTCGATGAGCTTTGAATTTTTTCAGATCCCAATCATAGTGACTGGAAGTGCTACTGACAAAGTAGGAACCTAGACTTGTCCCTCTCGTCCACTTATAGACACTTTTGGTAAAGAGTTCGTCATCACTAAAGTTTTCCAACAACTCTAAAACCTCTTTATGCGATTGTTCTAGGAGTCTGGTCGCTTCTTCTAAGGACGTTTTCTGGTGCTTCTTCCAAAAAGCGACATTCATTTCTCCATAAGTTTTCCAATTATAAGACTCAGGAAGAAAAGGTCTTTCGTGACCTTCTTGATTAGAATGTACCCAGGTCAAAAGTAACTGTTGCCATTCGTAGAGATGGATCAGAACATCTCTTAGATTTTTATCTCTTTTCCAGTGAGCTTCTTTTTTCTTTTGCTCTCTTGAAAAATCAAATGGAGTCTATAGCTCATCTTCACTTAGTTGGGAGATGAAGAGCTTGAGATTTTCATAATTCTCCTTAGAGGCTAGCATTAGCTCCTCTTTTGTTTTTGGTCTAGGCACAGAGCTCTCCCTTCATATTGTTAGTTATTATTAGAAATTTTTTATCCTTTAAATCTCTATAACTTATCCTTTAATTTCTCAACAAATAGATAGGCTGCTGGGCAGGTCAAGGTATTCTTAATTGTCAAATGGTTGATTTGATGAATTTTTTTACGGTCTGTATGGGGGAACTCTCGACAGGCCTTTGGACGAACTTCATAGATGGAACAGAGATTATCTCCTCCTAAAAAGGGACAGGGCATAGATTTGAAAACCTTGTCCCCATCTTCATCTACCTGCAAAAACTCTGCTTCAAAAGCAGGTAATTTCATCTTAAAATACTTGGCGATTCGTGTAATATCCGCTTCTTTAAAGTCAGGACCCAATGTTTTACAACAGTTAGCACAGGCCGTACAATCAATCTCCGCAAAGACTTCTTGGTGAATCTGCTGGGCTATCTTATCTAGATTTTTTGGTGGCTTTTTCTTTAAATTGGCTAAAACTTTTCGATGCTCCTTTTGCTTTTGCAAGGCTAGCTGGTGGTAATACTCAATATCAATTTCTTTAGACATGATTTCTCTCTTATTCTATTTGTTTCTCTTATTATATCATGCCTCTGACTCATTGAAAAGTGAACTTTATAAGATCATACTTTTCTAAAATGTAGCAAAAAACCTTGCAACTAGGTTACAAGGTTAATGACATTAATCGAAGTTAACGTATTCTTTTTGAAGTTCAAGAACTTCTTCCATTGTTGAACACTCTGTAAGGGCACGGTTAGCGTACTCTTCCATCTTAGCAGTGTCCAATTTCTTCATCAAACTACGTGTACGAAGGACTGATGTTGCTGACATAGAGAACTCATCCAAGCCCATTCCGACAAGAAGTGGAACAGCTTTTTGGTCACCAGCCATCTCACCACACATACCAGCCCATTTACCTTCAGCATGAGCTGCCTTGATAACGTTGTTGATCAAGCGAAGGATTGATGGGTTATATGGTTGGTAAAGATATGAAACTTGCTCGTTCATACGGTCTGCTGCCATTGAGTATTGGATCAAGTCGTTTGTACCAATTGACATGAAGTCTACTTCTTTTGCAAATTGGTCTGCAAGCATCGCTGCTGCAGGGATTTCAATCATGATACCAACTTGGATATCATCCGCAACTGCAACACCTTCAGCAAGAAGGTTTGCTTTTTCTTCTTCATAAACTGCTTGGCTGCACGGAATTCTTTCAAAAGGGCAACCATTGGGAACATGATACGCAATTGACCATGAACAGAAGCACGAAGAAGAGCGCGGATCTGTGTACGGAACATTGCATCTCCAGTTTCAGAAATAGAGATACGAAGGGCACGGAATCCAAGGAATGGGTTCATTTCATGTGGCATATCGAAGTAAGGAAGTTCCTTATCTCCACCAATATCCATTGTACGAACAACCACTGGTTTACCATTCATTCCCTCAAGAACAGCCTTGTATGCTTCATACTGTTCGTCTTCTGTTGGGAAATCTTGAGAATCCATGTACAAGAACTCTGTACGGTAAAGTCCAACAGCTTCTGCACCGTTGTTGTTAACACCTTCCACGTCTTTTGGAGTACCGATGTTAGCAGCCAACTCGAAGTGTTTACCGTCAGCAGTCACTGTTTGAGCATCTTTCAAAAGTGCCCATTCAGCTTTTTGTTTAGCATAAGCTTCACCAGCTGCTTTAAATTCTGCCGCTTGTTCATCTGTTGGGTTGATAATCACTTCACCAGTAATTCCGTTAACGGCAAGGGTATCACCGTCTTTCACCACTTCAGTGATGTTATTTGTTCCCAATACAGCTGCAATTTCAAGTGTACGTGCCATGATAGCTGAGTGGCTTGTACGTCCACCGATGTTTGTTACAAAAGCTTTTACAAAGTTTTTGTCCAATTGAGCTGTATCAGATGGTGTCAAGTCATGCGCAATCACGATTACTTCTTCATTGATAGAAGCTGGGTTTGGCAATTTCTTACCAAGAAGGTTTGCCAATACACGTTTTGTCACGTCGCGGATATCCGCTGCACGTTCTTGCATGTATGGGTTGTCTTCCATACCTTCAAAGATAGTGATGAACATGTCAGTCACTTCTTTAAGACCTGCTTCTGCATTGACTTTCTTAGCACGGATTGTTTCTTTAATCTGACCAATCAATTCTGGGTCAGAAAGAACCATCAAATGAGCGTCAAAAACTTGAGCCGCTTCTTCACCAAGCGTACCTACAGCTTTCTCACGGATAAGAGAAAGCTCGTTTTGAGAAGCTTCAAGAGCTACATCCAAACGAGCCTCTTCTGCGTTTGTATCTTCGACTGAAACAGTCTCGAATGACAAATCCGGTTGAACGAGTAGATATGCTTTTGCAACTGCAACACCGTCAGATGCCGCGATTCCTTTAAGCATTTCTGTCATTTTCCTTATGCCAATCCTTCTTTTTCCATTGTTTCTGAGATTGCAGCGATAGCGTCATCTGCATCTGCACCTTCAGCTGAGATAGTTACGTCAGCACCTTGGCCAACACCAAGACTCATAACACCCATGATTGATTTAAGGTTAACTGATTTACCTTTGTACTCAAGAGTGATATCTGAAGCAAATTTGCTAGCAGTTTGTACCAACAATGTTGCTGGACGTGCGTGAATACCTGTTTCTGCCACTACGTGGAAATCTTTAGAAGCCATAGTTTGACTCTCCTTTTGTTCTTTCTTTTTTGAGTTATATGTGATAACCCTTACAATTTGGTATTATATCATCTTCTAGGATTTTTTTCAAGCATTTTATGGGATTTATTCGATTTCCTTTCAGATAACTTGCTGAAAATCTTCTATTCTAGATAACAAAACACAGGATATAGTTTTTCAAAAAACAACTTATAGGATAATTATCATCATTTTACAAAACAAACACTACATATTGTGTTTTGTGAGCTTGAGCAGAAAAATAGACCACTATATTTAGTTTCAAATCATTGACAAAAATTTATTTTCTGATATACTAAGAAAGTAATCTATTTTGAAAGAGGAGTTACACAATGGTAACCGTTTATTCTAAACAACTGTGTCCAATGTAAGATGACCAAACGTTTCTTGGACAGTAATAATGTCGCTTATCGTGAAATCAATCTTGATGAGCAACCTGAGTACATCGATCAAGTTAAAGAGCTCGGTTTCAGCGCAGCTCCTGTTATCCAAACACCAACTGAAGTCTTTTCAGGTTTCCAACCAGGAAAACTGAAACAATTAGCATAATCTTAGTACATCATCCAGAAGAAACTGCTTCTAGGGCTAACTTAGAAGCCTTTCTTTTGTAATTAGATAAGGGAAATTTTATGGGATTAAAACATCTTGAGGACGTGACTTACTTCCGTCTCAATAACGAAATCAACCGTCCTGTTAATGGACAAATCATGCTTCATAAAGATAAGGAAGCCTTGGATGCCTTCTTTAAAGAAAATGTAGTTCCAAACACTATGGTTTTTGATTCAATCAAAGATAAAATCAACTACCTCATTGAACACAACTACATCGAAACAGCCTTTATCAAGAAATACCGTCCAGAATTTTTGGAAGAATTGTCGCAATTTATCAAAGATCAAAACTTCCAATTCAAGTCTTTCATGGCAGCTTATAAGTTTTACAATCAATATGCCTTGAAGACAAACGACGGTGAATATTATCTTGAAAGTATGGAAGACCGCGTCTTCTTTAACGCCCTTTATTTCGCTGATGGTGATGAAGCTGTTGCAATCGATATTGCCAATGAAATCATCCACCAACGCTACCAACCGGCTACTCCTTCCTTCTTGAATGCTGGACGTGCTCGTCGTGGGGAGTTGGTATCCTGTTTCTTGATTCAGGTCACAGATGATATGAACTCTATCGGACGTTCTATCAACTCAGCTCTTCAACTTTCACGTATTGGTGGTGGTGTTGGAATTACCCTCAGCAACCTTCGTGAAGCTGGTGCACCTATCAAAGGCTATGAAGGAGCTGCTTCTGGCGTCGTTCCAGTTATGAAACTTTTCGAAGACAGCTTCTCTTACTCTAACCAATTGGGTCAACGTCAAGGTGCTGGTGTTGTCTACCTCAACGTCTTCCACCCAGATATTATCGCCTTCCTTTCAACTAAAAAAGAAAACGCCGATGAAAAAGTTCGTGTAAAGACTCTTTCACTTGGTGTTGTAGTACCCGATAAATTCTATGAACTAGCTCGTAAAAATGAAGAAATGTACCTCTTCAGCCCTTATTCTGTAGAACTTGAATATGGTGTACCATTCAACTACATTGACATCACTGAAAAATACGATGAATTGGTCGCAAATCCAAACATCCGCAAAACAAATCAAAGCGCGTGATTTGGAAACTGAAATCTCTAAATTGCAACAAGAGTCTGGCTATCCTTATGTCGTCAACATTGATACGGCTAACCGTGCAAATCCTGTTGATGGAAAGATTATCATGAGTAACTTGTGTTCTGAGATTCTTCAAGTCCAAGAACCAAGCTTGATCAACGATGCTCAAGAATTCCTTCAAATGGGAACAGATGTTTCATGTAATCTTGGTTCAACCAACGTGGTCAACATGATGACCTCACCTGACTTTGGTCGTTCTATCCGTGCTATGGTTCGTGCCCTTACTTTCGTTACAGATAGTTCACACATCGTAGCTGTTCCTACTATCGACCATGGAAATAGCCAAGCTCACACCTTTGGACTTGGTGCCATGGGACTTCACAGCTATCTTGCCCAACAACTCATTGAATATGGATCACCTGAGTCTGTTGAGTTTACTAGCATCTACTTTATGCTTATGAACTACTGGACTTTAGTTGAGTCAAACAATATTGCGCGTGAACGTGGTATCACCTTCCATAACTTTGAAAAATCAGACTATGCTAACGGAAGCTACTTCGACAAGTATGTGACAGGCGAATTTGTTCCAAAATCAGACCGTGTTAAAGAACTCTTTAAAGATGTCTTTATTCCAAGCGCTGCTGACTGGGCTGAACTTCGCGACAAGGTTCAAGCAGATGGTCTTTACCACCAAACCGCCTTGCTGTAGCGCCAAATGGTTCTATCAGCTATATCAACGACGTTTCTGCTTCTATCCACCCGATTACGCAACGTATCGAAGAACGTCAAGAAAAGAAAATCGGTAAAATCTACTATCCAGCTGCGGGCTTGTCAACAGAAACCATTCCATACTACACTTCTGCTTACGACATGGATATGCGTAAGGTGATTGATGTCTATGCAGCTGCAACTGAGCATGTGGACCAAGGACTTTCACTCACCCTCTTCATGCGTAGTGACATTCCAAAAGGTCTTTACGAATGGAAGAAAGAAAATAAACAAACGACACGTGACTTGTCTATCCTTCGCAACTACGCCTTTAACAAGGGCATCAAGTCTATCTACTACGTCCGTACCTTTACAGATGACGGTGGAGAAGTCGGTGCTAACCAATGTGAAAGCTGTGTGATTTAATCTTTGCTTGAGGAAACTACATTTTCTCAGATAAGTATTCATTCACCCTGCTAAATTAAACTGGAATAAGCATCTATACTATGAAATAACAAAAAGTCGGGCTTCCGACTTTTTGTGCGAAACTACTCTAGGATTATGATAAAATAAAGATAATTGTGAGTTCGCAATACTAAACACAGAAAGAGATTTCAAATGGAAACTTACTACAAAGCCATTAACTGGAATGCCATCGAAGATGTCATCGACAAATCAACTTGGGAAAAACTGACGGAGCAATTCTGGCTTGATACACGTATTCCTTTGTCAAACGACTTGGATGACTGGAGAAAGCTATCAAATGTAGAAAAAGACTTAGTTGGAAAAGTCTTTGGTGGTTTAACCCTTCTCGACACTATGCAATCTGAAACTGGAGTTCAAGCCCTTCGCGGAGACATCCGTACACCGCATGAGGAAGCTGTTTTCAATAACATCCAATTTATGGAATCTGTCCACGCTAAATCTTACTCATCAATCTTTTCTACCTTAAATACCAAGGCTGAGATTGAAGAAATTTTCGAATGGACCAATACCAATCCTTACCTACAAAAGAAGGCTGAGATTGTTAACGAGATCTACCTAAACGGTAGCCCACTTGAAAGAAAGTAGCCAGCGTTTTCCTTGAAACCTTCCTCTTCTACTCTGGTTTCTTCACTCCCCTCTACTACCTTGGTAATAACAAACTAGCCAACGTTGCGGAAATCATCAAACTGATTATTCGTGATGAATCTGTTCACGGAACCTACATCGGTTACAAATTCCAACTTGGTTTTAATGAATTACCTGAAGAAGAGCAAGAAAAACTTAAAGAATGGATGTACGACCTGCTCTACACTCTCTACGAGAACGAAGAAGGTTATACAGAGAGCCTCTATGATGGTGTTGGTTGGACGGAAGAAGTCAAAACCTTCCTTCGCTACAATGCCAACAAGGCACTCATGAACCTGGGACAAGATCCACTTTTCCCAGACTCAGCAGATGATGTCAACCCAATCGTTATGAACGGTATTTCAACAGGAACATCTAACCACGACTTCTTCTCTCAAGTCGGAAATGGTTACCTTCTTGGCGAAGTTGAAGCCATGCAAGACGATGATTACAACTACGGTTTGGACTAATTCAATTATCCCAGAACTGATAACAAATATCATGGTTTGTTTAAAACAACCATGATATTTTTGTTTTTGTTTTCTTTTGTTTTTAAAATTGATTGATTGAATACTTTATGATAAAATAGTAATAGAAATAGAGGTGATAACGATGTTAAAGCAGGAAAAACTAGATAATATTCTAGAAACGGTAAATACAAAGGGAACTATTACTGTAAAAGAAATCATGACTCGCTTGGATGTATCAGATATGACTGCTAGACGCTACTTGCAAGAGTTGGCAGACAAGGATTTACTTGTTCGTGTGCACGGTGGAGCTGAAAAAATTCGCACAGGTTCTATTTTAAACAATGAACGTTCCAATATTGAAAAACAAAGCTTACAGATTGCAGAAAAACAAGAAATTAGCCGTTTTGCAGGCCATTTAATTGATGAGGGTGAAACCATTTTTATTGGCCCTGGTACAACCTTGGAATCTTTTGCTCGTGAACTTCCAATAGATAATATTCGTGTTGTAACAAACAGTTTACCAGTCTTTCTCATCTTAAACGAACGAAAACTAACAGATTTGATTTTAATTGGTGGAAACTACCGCTCCATCACCGGAGCCTTTGTGGGAACACTAACCTTGCAAAACTTGGCCAATTTGCAATTTTCTAAAGCTTTCGTAAGCTGTAATGGTATTCAGGACAATGCGATTGCGACCTTTAGTGAAGAGGAAGGTGAATCCCAACGCATCGCCCTCAATAATTCCAATAAAAAATACTTACTAGCTGACAATAGTAAGTTCAATAAATTTGATTTCTATACCTTCTACAATATCTCTGATATTGATACCGTCGTTTCAGACTCTAAACTGAGCAAAGAAACCTTCGAACAACTTTCGAAAACAAACAAAAAAATTATTCTTTCTAAACCATAAAACTGAGGATTGATAAAAAATAAAATGCGTCATATCAAGAAAAATAAGAATCTTGATATGACGCATTTTTTGATGAAGATTTTTACAAAGAGTTTCCTAGATTCTTTATGATTGTTGAAACGGCATAAAATCTGAATCAAAGGAGATATTATCCCGTTCTTCAGGACTAATAAAATTTAAAAAGATATTTTTAAATTCTTCTAGCTCATAGTCTGAATGGCAAATCCATTCTTTACCGGTAGAGACATACCATTTCCCAAGACTTTTCAGTTCTTTATTCGTCAAACACGGTATTTGAGAACATTTATTAAAATTGATAATATAAACTTTTTCATAAATTGATTGGATAAAATCTTTGAACATCTTTTGCCTCACTAGAATTCTATATCTAATTACTAATTCTACTAGTCTATAATCTGACTTTCCGCTACTTTCTTGTACCAGTGAGCTGATTTCTTAGGATAACGTTCTTGAGTTTCAAAGTCTACATAGAAAAGACCGTAACGTTTCTCATATCCGTTTGACCATGAGAAGACATCCATTAATGACCAAATGAAGTAACCTTTTACATTCACTCCATCTGCAATAGCATCAGACAAGACTTCCAAGTGTTGTTTCACGTAATCAATACGGCCATCATCGTAAACAGTGTTATCGACGAACTCATCTTTATAACCAAGTCCATTTTCTGTGATGTAGATTTTCTTATAATTAGGATAATCTTTCTTCACGCGCATGATTTGGTCATACAAACCTTGAGGGTAGATAATCCAATCCCAGTCTGTACGTGGCACATAATCCGGAGCTACACGACGACCAATACCTTTAATTTGGTATTTAGAGCTTCCTTTCTCACCCTTACCATTATGGATAATTTCAGTTTCTCCATCAAATGCTTCCATCCAGTCACTCATATAGTAATTAATTCCAAGGAAGTCATTCAAGTCTTTTGCGGCTTCTAATACTTCGAAATCTTCTTCACGAAGATCTAAGCTACCACCATTGACTGATAAGATATGGTTGACACCTTCCATCGTTTCAGCTGAATAGTGTCCAAGATAAGTTGCATCCAAGATAAATTTATTGTGAATAATATCTTCCAACTCAGCTGCACGAACATCTGCTGGATTTTCAGGATCTAGAGGATATTTAGTAGGCAGAGCATGAACAACACCAATTTCACCTTTATAACCTTTATCTTTATATAGCTTGACTGCACGCGCATGAGAAACCATCATATTGTGGTGCGATTGGAAAACTTTGGCAAGGTCGTACTGAATACCTGGAGGGAATTTACCAACCAAGTATTGACCATCACCGATTGGTCCAATTTCATTAAAGGTTGTCCAATAGTTTACTTCTGGAAATTCTTCAAAACAGAAGGCAGCGTAGTCTACAAAGTGTTCAATGTTTTCACGGTTTAAGAAGTCTCCATTTGAATGTAGAGCTTCTGGTGTGTCAAAGTGATGAAGAGTTACAAAAGGCTCAACATGACGTTTGTGACACTCTGCAAATAGATTATGATAAAATTCAACACCTTTAGCATTTACTTGGCCGTAACCAGTCGGGAAAATACGGGACCAGGCAATAGAAATTCGAATGCCATTGACACCATACTCTTCTGCCAACTTGAGGTCAACTGGGTATCGATTGTAAAAATCACTGGCTGGTTCTGCAGTGTACCAGTAGTTATCTTCAAGATATTTATCCCACGCTACTGGTCCTTTACCATCAGTATGTGTAGCACCTTCTGCTTGATAGGCAGCTGTTGCGCCACCGAAAATAAAGTCTTTTGGTAATGTTTTTGTCATTTTTTCACCTATTTCTTGATTTAAATAAAGTAAAAGTGAGAGGAGAGGAGTCAGTGAGCCATCCTTCTCCATCTCACTTCTTGTACCAAGTCACCGAATTGTGACATGAGGAGGTAAAAACGATATCTTTTTACCGACGAATTAACAAGGCGATTAGGAAATTCGCCATAGCAATTTCCGTAACGAGAGGAAACTATTTCATAGTCCCTATTATTAATCGAATTGTGACATGAGGAGGTAAAAACGATATCTTTTTACCGACGAATTAACAAGGCGATTAGGAAATTCGCCATAGCGATTTCCGTAACGAGAGGAGACTGTTTCACAGTCCCTATCGTTAATCGAATTGAGCTTGTACGAATGCAAGAGCACCTTTTCCATCACGAGTTAATTTGATGTATTGAGCTCCCTCTGTTTTCGCAAGTTTAATATCGAGTTTATCGGTTTCTGCTTTCATATCTTCAAAGTTTGAAGCAACTTGAGGGGCAAGGATAACTAAATCAAACTCTGGCAACATTTCACGGTGAGCACCATAGCCACCTGCTGCTGCTTTCACAGGAACATTGTATTCTGCAGCTGCCTTATTCAAAGCATTCGCAAGAAGTCCACTTGTACCTCCACCTGCACAGAGAACGAGGACATTTGTTTCTTCAGTGATTGTATTTTGAGCTGCTTCAACACCCGCTTTTTCAAGAATAGCATCCGCTTTTGCAGTGTTGAAGTTTGCAGCAACTTTTTCTTTCAATTCATCATTAGACTTACCTGAACGTTCTTCTTCAAGAATTTGTTCATCATAGACTTTAAGGAATGGATAGTAAATGACTACATCAACCACGATTAGAAGGGCAGCAAGAATGAATGATAGAACTTGGAAGTTAGTACCAAGAACTAGACCTAGTGGAGCTGGGGTTGTCCATGGTAGATTAGCAGTAAATGAATTCATTCCAAGAGTTTCAATGAAGAATTTAAAGATCCAAACGTTTGCGATAGGAGCAAAAATAAATGGAATGAAGAAGATTGGATTCAATACAAGCGGTGCACCAAACAAGATTGGTTCATTTACACCAAAGAATGTTGGAACTACTGAAGCACGACCGATGGCACGGTTACGTTTTGATTTTGTTAACCACATGAACATGAATGGAACAACCAGTGTCGCACCAGTACCACCCATGGTAACGATAAACATTTGTGTACCAGAAGTAAGAATCTTGTCAGCGTGCATACCTTGTTGGAGAAGGTTCAAGTTGACTTCGGCATTTGCATAGGTAATAGCTGCGATAGCAGGTTCAACGATAGATGGACCATGGATACCAACAAACCAGAAGAAGGCAAAGGCACCAAAGATAATGGTAATACCAAGATAGCCATCAGCTGCAGAGAATAATGGTGCAAAGAATTTACCGATTGATTCAGCTACGCTTGCACCAACAAAGTGACGAGCTAGTAAATCAAGAGCATAAAGTGAAACAACTGATAGAGTGAATGGAATCACATCTTTAAAGACTTGTGAGATATTTGGCGGAACTTCGTCAGGCATACGAATAGTGACGTTGTTCTTAACACAAACCTTATAGATTGCTACAGTAACAAAGGCAGCAAGGAAGGCTGAAAGCAAACCTTTTGTCCCCAAGAATCCAGTAGCAAGACCATTTTCGATAGGATCAGCTGCCAACATCAACAAACCAACAATCGCTGCTAACAGTGTTGACATATAGTTGATTTGATTGGTTTTCTCCATGCTTCGATTGACTGAGTCGGTCAATGACTTAGCTGTTGTACCAGCTACCAAGAGAGCTAGAATCCCCATTGAATAGCTGTAAGGTTTCATCAGAAAGGCTACAACTTCATCAGACCATTTAAAGCCCCATGAGTTTGGTACAAAGGCGATTAAGATAAAGATACTTGAGAAGAGAATAACAGGCATACCTGCAATGAAACCATCACGAATAGCACGAAGATAGATATTACGAGATAATTTCTCAAAGAAAGGCTTTCCTTTCTCGATAAATGCAATTAGTTTGTTCATTATTTAACTCCTCTCTTATAAAGTTCGATTAAGTGGTGCATCAAATCTTTTAACAAGACAGTTGTCATCAAGTGGTCTTGGCCATGCATCATGGTCACACTATAGGCTAAGTCCTCACCTGAAGCTTCCTTAGCCAATAGACTTGTTTGCGCGTGGTGTGCCTCTGCGATACAGCTACCAGCTTCCTCTACCAGAGCGTCCGCTTTTTCAAAATCACCAGCTTCAGCAGCTTTCAAGGCTTCCAATAGTTTTGAACGAGCATCGCCAGCATAGGCTACGATTTCAAAACCTAACAATGTTACTTCTTCTCTATTCATGATAGAATTCTCCTTATATAGTTTTAAATAAATTTTTATGACAATAAACGTTGGATATGTAGAACTAGATAAACTCGTTCACTTTTATACAAATCAAGACCCGTATGTTGTGTAATCACATCATAGATTTTGGAACCAATCTCGAAGGCTTTTGGATAGGATTGTTTAATATGATCTTCCATATCCAGAAGTGATTGGTTATCATCTCTAGATCTGTCTAAATAATCCAAGAAATAATTCAAATGAATCATAAAACGATCATAGAAATGGGTTATTCTCTTTAGTTCGTTGAATTGCATAGTCCGTTAAAACTTCTTCAACATTCCTGAGAATTTCTTTCCTCTTATCAATCGACTCCACAAGTTCCACTTCATTTTCACCTTCGGCATTAATGAAATGATAAGCAATCCGAATAATTTCGTCCTCAGGAAAATGATCTGCTAGCTTCTGGCGGTAAATTTCAAATGCTTCATTTGCGATTTGAAAAGCAACAGGATACTTAGTGGAAATATCTGGCAGATTACTATCCTTGTACCTTCCTTGTGCTAGAGCTTGGTAAGAACAGTAAATATGATCTGTCAAGGTTACGTAGAGATACTCTTGAATCGGATAATGATATTTCTTTGATAGCTTATCAATGATTTCATAAGTCACTGTGATAAAATCAAGCGGAACATCTTTGAGGAGAGCCATAAAGTTTTTCCTGGACTCTTCGGTCTTCATCCGAAAGATTTTCTCAACCTGCTGTTCAGCAATCAAATCCCCTTTCTTCTTTCCAAATGTAATCCCCTTACCAATCACAATCACTTCTTCTCCTTTATCATTTCTGACAAGCGAGACATTGTGATTCATTGGATTTAGAATTCGATACATGTCAACCTCCTTTTATATCTTAAAGGTATATGAGTACAAAAAATGACCACAAATGAACTAGAAAATCAGCCGATTTCTAATTCACCTGTGATCATGCCTAATATTACTTAGTAACACTCACCTTGTATTAACTTGTGATTTAAGTATAGCACAAGTAAGTTATTTTTGTAAACCCTTTCGAACAACTTTTTATTTTTGAGTATTCTTTTATCAAAAATAAAAACAGTAAACAAATTAGAAAACAAGTGTTTTATAGCACAGAAAATTTCATCTCAATTCAAAAACAAGTGTACTAATAACTCTATATGAAAGCTCCAAAACCAAAATCCATTATTCTAATAGAAACAACTCATACAAAAGTACCATATGTAAACTCATTAAATCTAGATAAACATAGTAATACATTCAAGACTACTCGAAAACTTTTCAAATTGATCTATTTTTCATCTAAAAAACACTATTCAGTAAAGAATATATCAAATTTAAGGTAAATCTATGTGTAAACTCATCAACATTGAAATAAACATATACCTCAGTCAACTCATCAACTAACATGCTTTATAAATCTTTTTCTAGCTAACATGTTATCTGCATCCTTATATCAAATATAGAATCGATGTCAGGAAAATCTAAACTATACATCTGTCTGTATTCTGTGCAATTAAATTGTAAAAATTGCTAATATTGTTTTCCTATCACTGGCCTCCTTTGTTAAATCTACACCACAATAAGTATCAGCATATGATTTTCAATTAAATAGTAAAGCTTCCAAAACCATAACCAACTTCTAATCTCATGATTAACGATATGATTTCTCAAAGAAAAAATCTTTTGAACTGCATCATTAGGAACTAAGCGTGTCTCTGTTTTTGATGATTGGGCGTGTAATTCTTCCCATTTCTTGTGATTATCTTCATTTAAAACAAATGTATCCATTGAACTCTCCATATCTCATTATCGTTTCTACATGATGAAATCCAGCACTCTTTAACATTTCTTTTATTTTCAGCATGCGTGTGGTTAATCATAACTCCCTCAAGCTCAATTGCTTAGATAGAATTTCTTCTGGACTAAATCCATGTTCTTGCTTGAATTTAATATAATTGGAAACTATCAACTTATTTACCTTCGGATCTGTCATGATTTCTTTCTCAAATAGAATAAACGCTCCACCTTCAACTAAAGATTCATATATTTTTGATAAAATCTTTATTCTCTTGTCTGGAAGAATAAACTAAAGGAAATAATAGCTAATAATTAAATCGCTGAGTTCTAACTGGCTTCCTCCACGGAGCTTGTTATAAATTCAAGCTCAGGAAATTTCGATTGTGCTACCTGATTCATTTCTGGAATCTCTTCTATCCCGATAAAAACGAACTTCTTTTTAGACTTGTGACGCTGGTATAATTTTACCAATCAGATTACCCGTTGCAGAGCCTAGCTCATAACATAAGGAATGGTCACGAATAAAAATCGCTTAGATGACAAAACAAGGTCATGTCCTTCATCATATAAAAGGAATGGATTGTCTAACATGCTCATCAAAATGTTGAGCTACACCATTACCAAAAACTCCATTGTGTTCCATTTTGAATAACAATATCATTTCCAACTCCATAGACTACTCCTCTTCTCCCTTGACTTTCCAGTTTACTAATACCAATGCTAACACAACCATCGAACCCCCAAGAACCAAATTCAATGTAAACGGCTCATGTAAGCCCATAATAGAAAAGATAGTTGAAAATACTGGAACTAAAAACAAGAAACTGCTAGCTACTGTTGCTCCCCTTTGTCCTAGACTATAAAAACCACAGTCCAAAACGAACCAACAGACTGCAGGAATAATTAACCATATAAACCAAACCCAGCCCCAAAATCCTAAATTTAGAAAGTTATAACTTTCATGCACAGGTATTGAGAATAAGTAAAGGAATACCCCACCTAATAACAATTGCCAAGCTGTAAATATCCATGGACCGTTATCAAAAGGAATTTTCTTGGTGACAACTGTATTGATTGACCAACAAAATGAACCAAGTAAAGCAAACAAAGCACCTAAACTAAACGCAGATACATCTAGTCCAATACAAGTAACAACTCCAGCCACACCTAATATTAAGGCACTTATCTTCTGAATAGTCAATGTATCTTTTAACAAAAAATGTGCTAAGAAAGCTAACCAAAGAGGATTCGTAAATAAGATAATGGAAGACATCGATGACGACACATCATGAGCTAGAGCAAGATTAAGAAATCCCATGGTTCCAGCTGTCTGTAAGAGCCCGATAGTCACAACCAATATAAACCCCTTTATCTTGCTACCTTGACTTTTAGGGATGATAGTCCCTCCCTTGCCAAATAAAAACGATAATACCAACATCACTAACCCAGCAATAATAAATCGAACACCCCCAAGTAATAATGGAGGAGTCTTTTCAACTACTATGAGATATTTCCCAGTTGGAAAAGACGACCCCATAAAAAGTGTGGTAAGTAATATAGAAATCAAAAAAATAAAATTTGAACCTCGTTTCATTTATTTCCCCTTCTTTCAAAAGATATTGATGATATTTTTTGTCTTTTATTCTACTCTTTTAAAAATGAATGTCAAGAGATTTATCAAAAATTCCAAAGATTATTTTTAAACTCCTATGTATTGAGAAAAACAGGCTATACTGGTAATTGTGGATAATGATTATCTTTTTATATGGAGGTACAAACATGCGATTGTCATCAGGTTGGGGAACAGTCAGTCTATGTCTTACTCATGTTAGATCAGCTCCCTGAAGGAAAAATATATCAATACAATTTCCTTGAGTGAACGGCTAGAAGTTTCAGATTCTTATTTGATTATAAAACTATTAGACAACGAAGGATTGGTTAAATCCGTTAGAGGAAAAAATGGAGGTGTTGCTCTTTCTAAACCCCTCACCCAAATTACCTTTTACGATGTATTTGTAGCTATAGAAGGAAAAAATCGAATCTTTGAAAGTCAAAATCTTCTAAAAATTCTTAGGCAACGAGGAAAGTAAAAAGGCTAAAAGATGCGTCGTAACCAACTCTCTTGATATTATTGAAAACTACTTTTAGTTGCAACCCTGACTTCTATTACACTCAGCCAGGTAGCCCATCAATCTGAGATTAACTATGATTTAACCGATATCAGAAATTGGATCAATAAATGCCAAAACTAGCTGAAGAAAAAATTCTTCAACTAGTTTTTATAAATCCTTGACAAATAATTTTACAAGGACTATACTATATTTGAAGATATAATATATCTTCTATATCGTCAACAATGATATTTCATTGTATGCTTTTGGATAGCTAAAGAAAGAAGGTTCTTATGAAAGTTATTTTAGCTACTGACCAAGATGGTTTCCAACTGAAAGAAACCGTCAAAAACTATCTGCTTCATTCTGGTTATGAAGTAATTGACCTCAACTCTACACAAGGTTCTGCGGATTTCGTTGATTCTACTGTCAATGCTATTACAGAGTTTAGAAAATATAAGCAAGCTCGTGCTATTCTTTTTGACAAGTTTGGACATTCTTTTATGCCTGCTAATAAGTTTAAAGGTATTATCTGCGCCGCTGTTTCCGATGAACACTCTGCCATGATGACTATTCGACACAATTCTACTCCAATCATTACAATTGGTTCTGGAATTACAGGTGATATTTTAGCAGTTGAAATAGTCAAAGCCTTTCTTGAGCACAACTATGATGCTGGTCGTCACCAAGTTCGCATTGATATGCTGAACAAGCTCTGCTAGGAGGTATTCCCATGAAAATTGCTCTCGGTTGTGATCACATTGTAACAGATGTGAAGATGAAGATTTCAAAACACCTAAAAGAACAAGGTCATGAAATCATTGATGTTGGTACTTATGATTTCGTCCGTACTCACTATCCTATTTATGGTCGCTTAATTGCAGAGGAGGTCGTCAATGGACGGGCTGACTTTGGAGTTGCCCTTTGCGGTACAGGTGTTGGAATTGCTGTATCTGCTGATAAAGTTCCTGAAACTCGAGTTGTACTTGTCGGAGATGTTGCGACTGCTCGTTCCGCTCGTGAAAATCTCAATGCTAATATTGTTGCTTTCGGTGGTGCTATCCTAGGTATCAATTTCATTAACAACATTGTAGATGAATTTATCAATACCAAGTACAAACCAAGTCCTGAAAAAGAGGAATTGATTGCGAAAATTGATAAACTATCTGAAGTGAGCCCAGATGTAGCTGCCAATGATCATATCTTCGATGAAGAGAATGCCAAGTGGGATCGTGGGGAATATCACGATTAACTTGTATTCCAACTTCTATATTTTTTCTAACCTTGAGAATAGCTAACTCAAGGTTATTTTGACATCAAAAAAAGTCTAGAGATATTTCTATCCCTAGACTGAAGTTTTTTTCGCAATTTGAGTGCTACACGCGTTCTTTCCATGAAGTCGCTGTTGTTTGAAGAACTTTGTTGAGTTCGTCAATGTTTTCAAATCCAGTTGTGCGAAGCCATTCGCGAGCTGCTGCTTCACCATCTTTGATGTAAGCTTCAACTGATCCAGCCCATGTTGCACGGCCACAAAGAACTCCGTTGAAGTTTGCACCTGATTCATGGGCAAATACAAGAGTATCTTGGAAGAGTTTAGCTGATACACCAGCACTCAAGTAGATGTATGGCAAAGTTCGTTGCTTCATCTTGTGCTTTGAAGAAGGCTGCTGCTTCTTCACGTGTGTAAACCACTTCACCCTCAGCGAAGCCTTCAACATATTTAATGTTAACAGGAACTTCAACTTTCAAGACATCAATGTTAAAGCGTGGGTCTGAGAAGACTTTCATAGCACCGATAACTTTGTGTGGTTTTACTTTAGCGTATTCTACAGAACCTGCATCAGCAATTTTTTCATCGTAAGCAAGGATTTCAAGGAAGAATGGAATATCTTCAGCCACACACTCAGAACCGATACGTTCGATGTAAGCTTGTTTTTCTTGGTTGAGTTCGTCTGAGCTATCTACATCATAGTAAAGCAAGAATTTAACTGCATCTGCACCTTCTTCTTTAATACGTTTTGCAGACCAAACATCCAAGCAGTCTGGCAAGCGTTTTGTGCTTGTTGTGTCATAACCTGTTTTTTCATAAGCAAGGAGAAGACCAGCTTTTTCATCAAGAGCTTTAGTCGCAGGAAGTCCATACTCAGGGTCAAGAAGCATAGATGAAGCATATTTAGTCAATTCATCTGCTACCAAGACTTTAAGTTCTTCCATTTGAGCCACAGTTGGTTCTTCTGTTTGGTGTTGAGCCATGAGGCGTTTCAAAGCACCACGTTGGTCAAATGCAAGAGCTGAGATGATACCATTTTCATCAGAAAGTTTTTCTAAGCGTGCACGTTTTTGTTCTGTTAAAGCCATTTTATACCTCTTTTACTATTAATTGATCATATAGAGCTTGATAGTTGGCCATGTTGACATGACCAGTCATTTTTTCTTGAGCATTGAGCATACCAAGGACATTTGCCTTGATGAGTAATTCTGCATCCGATTCTTTATGAAGTAGTCCTGAAGAAATTCCTGCTACAGTAGAGTCTCCAGAGCCAACAGGGTTGACTACCTGAATTCTAGGAATATCTACCTTGTAGAAAGTGTTGCCGTGTTTGGCAAAAGCACCGTTGGCACCAAGTGAAACGATAATCCATTCAATACCTGCAAACAAAAGGTTCTTGAAGGACTTCTTTTAATTCATCCAAATCCTCAGAAACTTCTCTTCCTAGAAGCTGAGACAATTCCTCATTATTTGGGTTTTGATTACTGTTGGTTTATGTGGTGATTCAAGAACCGCCTGAAGTGCTGCACCAGAGCAGTCCAAAGACAACAGGCTTGCCAGCATGATTATGCAAGTTCTACCAAGCTCAGCATAGTAATCAACTGGAAGACCAGCTGGCAGACTACCTGAGATAGCTACTACTTCAACTGAGCTCCAAGGTTTTTGAAATGTTTCAAAAAGTCTTGACCTTCCTGTTCCCAATACTTCAGGACCTTTTTCAAGAACTTCGTTTGGTTATCTCGTGGAGAATAGCGATACAGTTCCGAGTTTTCTCCTGAATTGAGAAAAATCTTTCTTTACTTGATTATCGATATGTTTCAACCAAAAACTCACCAAGTTTGCCACCAACTAAACCAGTAGCAAGAACAGAATCCCCAAATTCTGAAAGTACTCGAGTAACGTTTAGTCCTTTACCACCAGCAGTTTTGGTTACATCCACCACACGATTGACAGTATCAATCTTCAACTCATCCAAGGGATAGGAAATATCAATGGATGGGTTCATTGTGACTGTTAAAATCATAGGTTACCTCTTAGTCGTGGTATTCTCCGCGATCCCATTTTTCAAGGAATTCAGTGAAGAAGTTTGCGTCTGTTTGTTGAGCATTGTGACTTTCAACGTGTTCAATTTTCGCAATCAATTTTTTGTTTTCTTCAGATGGTTTGTATTCAGCATGGATGAAAGCTTCGATGATATCGCACATGAGCAATTCACCAGTAATCTTACCACCAAAACCGATAACGTTGGCGTTCAATTGTTCTTTAGCATAAAGGGCTGTTGTCATATCACGAACCAAGGCAGAACGGACACCTGGAACTTTATTTACAGCGTTGTTGATACCAACACCAGTACCACAGATACATACCCCAAGATCAGCTTGACCGCTAGTTACAGCTTCCCCTACTTTTTTACCAAAGATTGGGTAGTGAGTACGTGTATGGTCATATGTACCAAAGTCAATGACTTCATATCCTTTTGATTTCAAAAATTCTGAAACCGCCATTTTTTCATCTGTTACGATGTGGTCACATCCAATTGCAATTCTCATTTTTAACTTACCTTTCTTACTGTAATCTAATTAGCACATTTTGTTCAACATGTCAACACGAATTTGGTGACGTCCACCATCGTATTTACCGTTAACAAATCCTTTAGCGATGTTTTTAGCCAATTCATCACCAACAAGTTGTGCACCCATAGTGATCATACGTGAGTTGTTGTGACCACGAGTCATATAAGCTGAACGTTCGTCAGAAACTTCTGCAGCAACCATTCCTTTGATTTTAGTTGCGACCATAAATGGACCAGCACCATAAGCATCAATCACGATACCAAGGTTTTGTTCTTCTTTGTTTACTTCTGCAGCAACAGCAAGAGTCACATCAACAAAGTCTTGACCTTCAGCTGTAACATCCACAACGTGGAAGTTTTCTTTTTCCAAGAAGTCTTTCACAACTTCTTTCAATCTCAAACCTGCAGCATCTGCACCGATAACAATAGACATATTGTATACTCCTTTTATTTTTCTAGGCTAGTAAAACCTTTTATAGTTAGCAGTTTTACCTACAAAAAGCTTTCTAGCAGTTTATTGACAAATTGGATTGAATGAGATGAATGACACCTTATTCAAGTTTAGGAAATCAGTTTCCTAGAAATAATCCTTCTCTACGAAAGGAATATAACAAGTGATTGTTTGTTTTGTTATCAAACATCATTTGTTGCTTACAAACATAATATACTCCTATTTGTCTGAAAAAGTCAACAGTTAGTGTTTGTTTTGTGTGTTTTTATACTAGAAAAATTTCGATATCAAAACCAATTTGATCCACTTGATCAGGCTTCTAGGAGACGAACATTCTTCTTATCTTCTAAATGATCTCCTTCTTCAAGGGATGTTGACAAGCCAGACCATGGTTCAAAGGCAATGAAAGGTCCCTTTGTTCAAAGTTGACCAGATAATGTAGGTTTGGAAACTCTGCAAAGTGCACTTTCAAGCCCCTTTATCATGTTTACGAGAACGAAGGGCAATTGTTCTAGATTGTAATTCATCTAAGGTAACTGCATCTGTGCTGAAAAGATCATAACTAAGATCTATTTCTTTTTGCCCCTCTAGCCATGGGCTTCTATCTTGGAAATCCAACATACCCGTGTCTGGGAAAGGACGTGGAACAGAGCAAGTTTCTTCTTTCTCAAACTCTAAATAGTAATCTTCATAGACTTCATCATCAAACTAGAGGGACAATTAAATCCTGGATGTCCACCAATAAAGTAAGGCATGACCTTGTTAGTTTCTTTATTGAAAATTTTGTATTGAGTCCGTACTGTCTTTCCAGTAAGGATATAAGTGATTTCTAGGCGGAAATGATAAGGGTAGTTTTGATAGCTATTCTCATCGTCTTCAATTGCAAAAGTTACACTCTTATCTGTCTGTTCAACTAATTCAAATTCTTTCTTGCGAACCAAACCATGACGAGGAATCTTTCCTTTGCTTTCTTGCCCCTTCTCATCTATATAGACGGCTGTATCCTCTCTCAATGAACCACAAATGGGAAAGAGAACAGGAGCTTGTCCACTCCAATAAGTAGCATCCCTTGCCACAAATACTCAAGTCCCTCAGCATCTTTTATAGAAGAAAGAGCCCCACCAAAACTGTTAAATTGAACTCTTAATTGTTCTGATTTTACTTCAATTACCATTATTTTCTCCGATTTCTTGATAGTTTATAAAAAACTAGGCTGTCACTCCTAATGGTATGACAACCTAGTTTCAACAATTTACACTCTGCGAAAATCCAATTCAAACTTCGTCAGCGTCACCTTGCCGTAGATATGGTCACTGACTTCGTCAGTCTTATCTACAACCTCAAAACTGTATTTTGAGCAACCTGCGGCTAGCTTCCTAGTTTGCTCTTTGATTTTCATTGAGCTTACATTTTATAGGAGCGCATTATTTTGCTTTTGCTGCGTACTCTTCGTTACGTTTGATCATTTGTTTTCTGTACCAAGCAAAGATACCGATATAGAATACAAGGAAGACTACTGCACCAAGGATTGCTTTGATATCACCTGTTGTAGTGTTACCAATTGTCCAACCGAGAAGTTTTTCAATTGGTCCTTCAAGAGTTGAGTGAGTAATCAATTGAGTTTCGCTCACACCTGCTGGGAAAGCACCTACACCTTTAGCAAGTTCTGTTGCAAATGGTGCGATAAGTGTACCTGAAAGAAGAAGAGTGGCAACAAGAGTGTTCCGAAGATAATCATACGGAGCAATTTACCACGAGTTACAACCAAGAGAGCTGGAGTAACACCCATAGCAATGATGCCTGCAAGTGGCAAGATACCATTTCCGACTTTTGAAAGAAGTACTGCTTCAACCAACATGATTGGTGCAAGTACGTTAGCACAAGCCCAAATTTCAGCACGACCAGCGATGAATGGCCAGTCAAGACCGATGTTGAATTTACGTCCTTGAAGACGTTTAGTAGCAACGTTTGTAATACCTTGTGAAAGTGGTTCTACTGCTGCGATGAACCATGAACCGATAAGTGAGAAGAGTTCCAAAGATACACCGGCAGTCAAACCAAGAGACAACCATCCTTTGATAACAAGACGCCATTTATCTGCATCTGCAACACCTGCAATTGGATGTGGAGTTCCCATAATACCGATAACAATACCAAGAATGAAACCGATAAAGAATTTAGAACCCCAGAAACCGATTTTCTTGTTCAATTTTGCAGCGTCAAAGTCATATTTATCAAGACCTGGGAAGAATTTTTCAAAAATCTTATCCAAAACCATGATAACTGGGTTCATCATGTAGTTCATGTGAGTTGATGTCATTGGTGATGAACTTGGTGCGTTAAGAAGGTCATCAAATGTAGGTTTCATCAAGTCAGAGTTGATAATTTTCAATACACCAACAAGGACGATAGCTGCTGTAGCAATCAAGAGTGAAACCCCTTGGCTCACACCATTGTTGTCTGCATACCATTTAATCAAAAGACCTGTGATAGACAAGTGCCAGATATCAAAGATATCAACGTCAAGTGTATCAGTTTTCTTCATAGCTAGCATCACTATGTTGACAATCAACATGATGAGCAAGAAGTATAGTGTCCAAGCAGATCCCCAAGTGATTGTTGCAAGTGGTGCCCAACCAACGTCAGTGATACTCAATTGGATACCAGTGTTTTCAACGAATTTTGCTAGTGATGCTGAGAAAGCAGTGTTCAGCATACCGATGATGGCACCGATACCTGTAAGAGCGATGGCAAGTTTGATACCACCTTCAAGCGCTTTGGAGAATTTCACTCCAAAAAGTAAAGCCAATACTGTCAAAATGATTAACATGATGACAGGTCCACCCATATCTAAGATAGGTGTGAAAAATTCTTTGATTAGGCCAAAGATTGCATCCATAACAGTTCCTCCCTTTTTTATGTTATATGAATGTTAACAAATTAAAATTAGCTTAATCCGTGTTCTTTGATAGCTGCTTCAATATTGTCAAATACTGGAGCACTCATTGCTGGGATACGGAATAAGATTGGTCCAGCTTCGATAACTGGAATACCTGGGTCAAAACCAAGGTCTGTAGCAGCAATTGGTGTGAAGATGTCATAACCTTTGATAAGATCTTCGTTAACGTCTTTTACCATAACTGCATCACAGTGAACATCGAAAACCACGGTTTGAAAGTTCTTCTTCAAGAGCACTTTTAATTTGGTGGCTTGAGTTAACACCTGCACCGCAGGCAGCAAGAATTTTAATCATATGGATTTCCTCCGATTTAATATTTTTAATAGACAAGATTAAGCGATTGCTTCAGCGATATAAGCATAGAGGGCTTCTGGTTCAGAAATTTTTGATAGGTCTTCAAGATGACCATTTCCAGTAAAGAAGTCCATCAACTGAGCAAGAATGTTCGTTTGACTTGAACTTGAGTTATTAATGATAAAGAAGAGCAAGGATACTTCTACTTCCTTATCTGGCGCAATCATATTGTGGAAAGTCACCGGTTTTCTCTAATCGAACGACCACAACTTTTTCAGCTAGATTATGAACAATATCTGTGTGAGGAATAGCCACATTCGGCAAATCCTTACCCAAAAATTCCATATCTAAGCCAGTTGGAAATGACTTTTCACGCGTGATCAAGGCTTCACGATAGGTTGGAGTTACGATTTCTCGTTCTTCCAATAAAGTTGCAACCTGATCAAAGAGATGTTCTTGATTATCCGCTTCTAAGCAAAACACAAGGTTTTTGTCAAAGAAATGATCTAATCCCATAAGGTTTTCCCTTCTTTCCATTAACTTTATGCTATAAGTATAACACTATATGAAATCGTTGTCAATATTTTTCTGTTGATTTTTGTCTCTTTTTTTATATTTTTGTTGTTTTTTATAGTTTGTTATATAAAAACAAACACATAAACAAACACTTTCAAACATTTTTCTGTTCTACA